>JAEEGK010015889.1_pt1 | contig 16609 bp, 19 predicted proteins | sample 8958771 | NCBI WGS metagenome assembly JAEEGK01 (sample SAMN16246547, study PRJNA631951) | gut metagenome | biome: gut microbiome; feature: rumen; material: SC-attached | host: Bos | place: Iran: Karaj | collected 2018-10 | reverse complement strand
ATCCAAATAACTATGTAATGTTTAATAATGAATTATGGAGAATAATCGGAGTATTCTCTACCGAATATGATTCAGATAATGGTGGAACAACAGATGCAACAGCAAATTTGGTTAAAATAATAAGAAAAGACCTGATAGGTGCATTTGCATTGGATAAATCAGATACCAATGACTGGCCAAATTCCTCTTTATATCATTTACTAAATGAACAATACTATGATTGGAATACTAATAAAACAACTGCAAGCACATATTGCTATGGCTTTTCAACGACAGTACCAGCAAAATGTGATTATAGTATTGATGGAATACAAGATGGATATAGAAATATGATAGTTAAATCTAAATGGTATTTAGGTGGAGGAGGAAAAGAAGGTTATACCACATATACTCCAGATAGCGTATATAGTTATGAAAGAGATGCTAATGCTATATATAGTGGAAGAAGCGCTAGTACACCAGGATACATAGGATTAATTTATGAAAGCGATTATTTATATGGAGTATTAGCAAGTGATTGTGCTAGAACAACAGCCCATGGGTCGTATAACAGTGCTAGTTGTGCTGGAAAAGATTGGTTATATGGTAAGGGATCTGAATGGACAATATCGCCGCATTCGAACTATTCTGTTAGCGCGTGGAATTTGAACTATAATGGCAAAGTGGCGTTCAACAACGCGGATGTCGGCTATGGCGTACGTCCAGTCTTGTATCTTTCATCTTCCGTCTATAAAGTTAGTGGCACAGGTACTATAACAGATCCATATATAATAGGTATGGCTCAATAAAAAAGTTCTCTAAATGTAGAGAACTTTATTTTTTATTGATTAAGAATGTTGCTAGAGTATTAGCATCTTCTTTATTGTGGACTATATCATATATTACATTAATAAGGCCTATTTCAATATTTTTTCTTATAAGAAGTTTATAAACAGTATCTAGGGTATAATATCCTTCAACTGTAGTATTAGCTAAATATTCATTTATTTGTTTAGGATCTTTGGTACTACCAATAATATAACCAAAACTAAAGTTACGACTTTTAGTACTAGAGCAAGTAAGCATTAAATCCCCAATACCTGCAAATGAAAGTATAGTTTTTCTTTTTCCTCCCATATAATAGATTATTTCTTTCATATCATGTAATGATTCATTTATTAGAAATGCTCTAGTAGAATCACTATATCCTAAACCACTTAAGATACCACTAGCTATAGCAATAATATTTTTTAAAGCACCACATAACTGGATACCAATCATATCATCAGTTGGTCTTAATTTTAAATGATCATTAGCAAGTGTTTTTAAAACTAAATTCTTGGCTTTTTTACCTTTACTACCAAGTGCCAAAGCAATAGGTTCATTATTAATAATATCTATAGCAAAGGTAGGTCCAGAAATAACTGCAATATATTTAGCATTTAAATTTTTCTTTATTACTTCACTTAGTAATTCTTCCGTAGTATCTTCAATACCTTTAGAAGCAATACAAATAGGGATACTTTTTTTATAGTATGGTTTCATATTATGACTAACTATATCGACATATTTAGATGCTGTAACAATATAAATTAATTTGGTATCCTCTAAAACATCTTTGTATGAAGGTGATATTGTTATATTACTTTCTATTTCACAATCAATAATTGATGCTAATTTTTTAGTATCTCGAAATTCATTATATTTATCTTCATTTTCAGTCCACATAAATATTTGATTATTTTTGTTTTTAGCCAGTGATTTAGCAATAGCTAAACCATATATTCCAGTTCCTATCACACTAATTTTCATTTTTCATTCCTCATTTCCTTATGTAAGTTATTTAAACTTACCTCAACTTTATTATTTTTAGGTATATAATATTTTCTTCCAATTAGATTTTTAGGCATATACTCTTGCTTAACCCAATCATTTGGATAGTTATGAGGGTATATGTAATCTTTAGAAGTGGTTTTAATATTATTTGGTACGTTACCAGTATTACCAGCTCTTATATCATTTAATGCTTGATCTATCGCAATTACAGCGCTATTACTTTTAGGGGATAACGCCATTTCAATAACTATTTCCCCAAGGGGTATTCTAGCTTCTGGAAGTCCTACTAATTCACTTGCTTCAATTGCTGCCATAACTCTTGGACCGATCCCCGGATTAGCAAGTCCAATATCTTCATAGGCAATTACTGAAAGTCTTCGATAAATACTTTCTAAATCTTCGGCTTCAATTAAACGAGCTAAGTAGTGAAGGGAAGCATCAACATCACTACCACGAATAGATTTTTGAAATGCACTTAGAACATCATAATGACCATCACCATCAAAATCATGAAAGAAGATTGGTTTTGAATCAATATTTTTTAATACATCTAATGTTATTTTTCCTTTTTTTGAACTGTAGTAGGCCATCTCCAATAAATTTAGAGCATTACGCATATCACCACTAGATACATTAGCAATATATTTTAATGCTTCATCATCTATTTCTATTTTATCTAAATTTACCATAGCTTTTTTTAAGCCTTTTATAATATCTTTGGCATCTAATTCATGTAGTTCAAATATTTGACATCTGCTTCTAATCGCTGGGTTTATTTTATGATAAGGATTAGCTGTTGTAAGACCAATAAGAATTATTAAACCATTTTCAATATAGGGAAGTAATAAATCTTGTTTATCTTTATTCATCCGATGTATTTCATCAATTATAAGGACTAATTCTCCATACATTTTAGCATCACTTATGGCATTATCAAAATCACTTTTATTATTAATAGTTGCATTCATGAATCTATATTGTAAATCAAGTTCATTTACTAAGGCACTAGCAATACTTGTTTTCCCAATTCCTGGTTTACCATAAAGTATCATAGAAAAAAGTTTCTTGTTTTTTACAAGATTACTAAGTATTTTATCTTTACCAATCAAGTGTTCTTGACCAATAACATCATCTAACTTTTTAGGTCTTAATTTATCCGCTAAAATTTCCATAATATCACATAATCATTATAGCATAATATTTAAAAAAGATATATAATACTTGTAGGTGTTACATATGAAATATTATAAAATATTAATATTTATATTACTTATTTTTTATTCTTTAATTATGATTAATTTTTATTATAATAATAAAAGAATTTATGCTAATAAAATACCTGTTATTACATTTCATAGGTTAGTTCCTGATAATATTAAAAATACTTTATTCAAGGATAATCAATGGGTAGGTTCTATTGATAAATTTAAAGAAATGATGGAATATTTAGATAATAATGGATTTTATACTTTATCTAGTAAAGAATTTGTAGATTGGTATAATGGTACAATAGATTTACCTAAAAAAAGTATTTTAATTACATTTGATGATGGATTTTATGAAGATTATTATCTTGCATATCCCATATTAAAACAATATAACTTTAAAGCAGTCTCTTTTATTGTAGGTAGTAGAACTAATGATACTACGGATCAATATGATGAAAGTAGTAAAAAACAGCATTTTATAGGTCAAGATGTAATAGACAAAATAAGACTTGAATATCCTAATTGGGAATTTCAAAGTCATTCTTATGATTTACATAAATATAGTAATGGTAAACATCAAATTGAAGTAAGCAGTAATTATGAAATATATGAAGATATATTAAAAACTAAAAAGTTTGGTTTTAATGTTTTTGCTTATCCCTTCGGAGATTATAATGATTACATTATGAAAGCCCTTTCAGAGAATAATTATGATGTTGCATTTGGATTTGGTTTAAAAGATTATGCAAGAAGAAGTGATTTGAGGTATAATATAAGAAGAATAAAAATAAATGGATATGCTAATTTAACATATTTAAAAAATTGGTTAAAGTATTTATAAGGAGTAGTATGAAAAATATATTAGAACATATTGAAGATAAAGATATAATATTCTATTTAGAATATTTAAAGTATGAAAGAAGATTATCTTATAATACTATTGATTCTTATGGGGAAAATTTAAAGTTACTTAGTGATACATATAAAAAAGATATTATAGATTTAACAACTGATGAAATTAGATCTTTTTTGGAAAATATTGATGTAACACCAAGAAGTAAAACTCACTATTTAACTGTTTTTAATTCATTTTATAAATATATGATATTTCAAGAAAAATTAACTATTAATCCTTGTGATGGTATACGTCATCCCAAATTGGATAAAAAGTTACCTAATTATTTAACAGATGAAGAAATAGATAAATTATTAGATATTAAATTACTTAAACCAGTTGATTATCGTAATAAAGCTATGTTAGAAGTATTATTTGCAACAGGTACTAGAATTAGTGAACTTATAAATTTAGAACTAAATCAAGTTGATTTTCAAGAATGTATTATTAGAGTACAAGGAAAGGGAAAGAAAGATAGGATTGTTCCAATTGGGGAAACTGCAATGGATTGTTTAGATAATTATATTAATAATTATCGAGATTTTTTACTTAAAACTAAGGTAAGTAACTATGTTTTTTTAAACAAAGATGGTAATAGAATAAGTAGACAAGGTTTTTTTAAAATATTAAAAAAACTTTGTATAGATGCTGGAATAAAAAAAGAAGTATCTCCCCATACATTGAGACACTCATTTGCCACTCATTTACTTAATAATGGAGCTGATTTAAGAATTATTCAAGAATTATTAGGTCATGAGAATTTAACAACAACGGAGATATATTCCCATTTATCAAATAAAAAAATAAAGGATGATTATGATAATCATCCTCACGCCCATAAGTAATAATTATTAATTATTATTACAATTATTGTTGTTATTATTGCTACGAGCAGAATTACGTGCATTCGATCTTGCTTTAGAATTACTTCTAGCATTATTTTTAGCACTATTATTATTTCTTGCTTTGTTCATAATTACCTCCCAATAATAGTATGGATTTTTATCTTAAAAATAATCATTATTTTAATGGTAATATTTAGAAAAGAGTTGATTTAATTGAAAAAGCCAATAATTGGTATTACAAGTAGAGTAGTAGATAAAAATATATGTAAGGTACCACAAAGTATAATAGAATATGTAATAAAATGTGGGGGAATACCAATGGTTATTCCTAATTTAGATAGTGATTTATTAAAAGAAATAATTAGTCCTTTTGATGGCTTTATTATACCTGGTGGAGTAACATTTACAAAAACAGATGAATACGTAATAGATTATGCAATTATTAATGATTTACCACTTATTGGTATTTGTGCTGGTATGCAAGCAATTGGTTGCTTAAGATATTTTGGGGATGATGATAGTGATCAAACAATTCCAACTGATACTAATATAAATCATCATGAAGTAGATATGGAATATGTTCATGATATTGCTATTAAACCAGGTATATTAAAAGATATTTTGGATAAAGATAAAATCCAAGTTAATAGTAGACATTATCATATGATAAAAAATGATGATTTATTTGTAGTAGATGCTAAAAGTCAAGATGGTGTAATAGAAGCCATTCATATACCAAATAAAAGATTTATTATTGGATTACAATGGCATCCAGAAGATTTAAATGATGATAATTCAAAAGCAATATTTGAATCATTTATAAATAGTGCAAGAAATAGGTAGCGACATATACTGTAAAAAACAGATATTTAATATGATGTTTCTTGGTGGTGTAAGTTGTAAATACTACCGGTTGAAAAAGAATTATTGAAAATTTTATAAAAAAATATTTTACATATAAAAATATAGTGTTATAATTAAATAGAGCCTATGGAGTTCTCCAAGGGCTTTTTTTATTTGAAGGTAGAGGTATGTATGAAAAAGGGATTTGATAATGCAAAATATGTAAAAATTCAAAGTGAGCATATTAGGGAAAGGTTCAAATTATTTGATAAGTTATACCTAGAAGTAGGGGGAAAATTATTTGATGATTCTCATGCTGCTAGAGTTTTGCCAGGTTTTAAAAATGATGCCAAAATTAATATGTTTAAAGAATTAAAAGATGATTTAGAAATTATTTTTTGTATTAATGCTGGGGATATTGAACGTAATAAAACTAGGGGAGAGTATGGTATTACTTATGATACTGAAATATTAAAATTAATTAATAATTCTAAGAAAATGGGATTTTCTATTAATAGTGTAGTAGTTACTTTATATAATAATCAAGTAAGTGTTGATAAGTTTATTAAGAAACTTAATAGAAATGGAATAAAGACATATATTCATACATTTACTAAGGGTTATCCTACTGATGTGGATACAATTGTGTCGGAAGAGGGTTATGGTGCTAATAGTTATATTGAAACAACTAAACCACTTGTCTTGGTTAATGCTCCAGGTCCTGGAAGTGGTAAACTTGCTACTTGTTTATCCCAAATATATCATGAAAATATTCGAGGTATAAAAGCTGGTTATGCCAAATTTGAAACATTCCCAGTTTGGAATTTACCTTTAAAACATCCAGTTAATATTGCTTATGAAGCTGCAACTGCTGATTTAAAAGATGTTAATATGATTGATCCATTTCACTTAGAAGCATATGGAAAAACGGCAGTTAACTATAATAGAGATGTTGAAACATTTCCAATACTTAAAAGTATTCTGAATAAATTATGTGGTAAAGATATCTATAAATCCCCAACTGATATGGGTGTAAATATGGTTGGATTTTGTATTACTGATAATGATGTAGTTGAAGATGCCGCTAAAAAAGAAATAGTAAGAAGATATTTTAATGAAATGAATAACTATAAACTCGGTTTATGTGATGAAGATTGTTATAAAAAAGTAAAATTACTTATGAATGAAGTAGGGATAGATGAATCATACTTAGATGTTATAAAACCAGCTTTAGATAAGTCTAAAAAAGAAAATAAACCAGTTATAGCATTAAAAATTGGTAAAAAAATACTTACTGGTAAACAAACAGATATTTTAACACCAGCTTCAAGTGTTGTATTAAATGCCATTAAGCATGTCAGTAAGATACCAGATGATATTAAATTATTGTCTCCAAAAGTATTAGAACCAATGCTAAAATTAAAACATGATATGCATACTGGTACAAGATTAACACTACCAGAGGTATTGACGGCTTTAAGTATTTGTTCATCAACAAATGCTATGGCAGAGAAAGCAATTAGTAATTTAGATAAATTAAAGGATTGTGAGGCACATGCAACTTATATAGTTGATAATGGAGATAAGAAGACACTAAAGAGTTTAAAAATTAATCTTACTTGTGAACCAGAATATATGCCTAGTGAAGATATAGATTTGATTTAGAACACATTAGTGTTCTTTTTAATTTACATATTACAAAAAAATATTATAATTACATATAGAATACGGAGTTTTGTATATGAAAATTAAAAAACAGTACTACAATTAGTACTATTTTTTTAAATCTACGTTCATTATAATAGATTGTTGAGCTTTATCTTCTCCTACAATAACTTGAAAAGAAGTATCTTTAGGCATTCCATTTAATTCATAGTAATAAATATATGTTACACTTTTGTCTACATCTAAATAGTGTACTCCTAACATTTCTTCTGGATCAACTAAAAATTTATAGTCACCTTCAATTGTCTTATTTTTAATGTCTAGTAATGGTTCAAAGTTCAACGGAATGGAATCATCTGATTTATTGTCTATCCTCAATTTTATAATTAAGTAAGTATCATTTCCTTCTTCAAATTCAATTTCATGTCCATTTGGTAAAGTAAATTTTTCATTCGTAAATTCAAAATCAGTAACAGTATAATGAACATCATTTATTACAGCAGTTTCGTTAATAGTGAAATCACTTTTTTCAACTCCATTAACATCCATTAAAACATCTTTTTTTCCACAACCAGTAACCAAGCAAACAAATAATAATAATAAACTCAACTCAAAAAATCTCTTCATAAAAAACACCTTTAATTATTGTATTACAATTTCTATTTTCTGTCAAATATCATAATATTTAATGTGATGTTATGAAGGAAACTATAATACCTATTATTATTTCTACTATTGCAGGCTTATCTACTATACTAGGATCATTAGTAATATTATTTAAGATAAAAAAATATAATATATTTATTACTTTTTGTTTATCTTTTTCTGCCTCTGTAATGATAGGTATAAGTATTTTAGATTTAATCCCTAAATCATACTTTAATATAATAAATAATTATGGATTATTTAAAACTAATATATTATTAATAATAACATTTATTGTATGTTATTATATTATTAAATATATAGATAAATTAACTAATAATACTAATGATTTATATAAATTAGGAATACTTAATATGATAGTATTAATTCTCCATAATATACCAGAAGGTATACTTACATTTGTTAGTAGTTATCATGATATTAGTTTAGGAATCAAATTAAGTATAGCTATAATGCTTCATAATATACCAGAAGGTATTTCTATAGCAGTACCTATATATTACTCTACAAATAGCTTTAAAAAGGCTTTTAAAGCTGTATTAATATCTGGCTTATCTGAACCTCTCGGAGCAATATTAGCATTTATCTTTTTAAAAAGTTATATTAATGAATTATTAATTAGCTTTATTCTTATAATAGTAGCTTGCCTAATGATTACTTTATCTATTGAAGAAATACTACCGAAATCTATTAAATATAAGGAACATAATATGTTGTTATATGGATTTATTACAGGAATTATCTTAGTTATTATTAATATTTTCTTTTTTTAAAATATTATTATATAATATTGATAGTGATATATATGAATGAAATATTAGATATTTTTTATAATGAATTAATAAATGAAGCAAGTAAAGGATTAGTAGATGCTTTTTTTATATATGCTTTAAGATTTAATACTAAATTAAATGGTAAGTATATAGCTTATGGTCCTAGTGATTATTTAGTACCTACAATAGAGATAAATGATAAAGAATTATTTGATAAACTACTTAGTGAATATGTTAGAATTGCTCATGCTTTTTATCTAGAGGAATATACATCTGGGGTAAGAAGAGATGATGATCCAGAGTTTGATAAAAATTATATTAAAACGATTATTACTTCACTTTTTAGTAATGCCTCTATTGAAGATTACCATGATCCAATAAAATTCTTAGAAAAAAGAATCGATTTTTTTCGACATAATGATTTACCTGGGGTAGAGAAGGGGAGTAGTATAGGTACTATTAGAGTAGAGGTAGTAAAAGATAAGATATCTCATGAAACTCCCTATGCTTTAGAGATTAAAATTGATGATAATGTAATGCCACAAGTAGAATTTGGTATTTATGAAGATACGGCATATATATATGCAATACAAAATTTTGCAAGGAGTAATCGTGATAAAAAATTAAATCGTAATATGTATAAAGTTAATGAAGGAATAGATTTGAAACTTGAATCTGATGATAATATAAATAATCCTGAGAATTTAAAAGGAATAACACCATCAACATTAATATCAGCGTGTATTGGAGTATCTTACATAAAAAGTTTAGGTATTAGTAAGCTTGTTATACCAACATATTTAATAACTAGATGGAATGCTAAAGAAATCCTTAATGATCGAAGGAATAAGGACCAAAGAAAACATCAAGAACAGTTAAATAGTAATGAGGATATTCAAAGAAATATAACTGATAAATACATTAGAACATTTAGAAGATTAGAATACCATTTCAGTAATATAGATATAGTTGCATATCCCTTTGTAGAAGATACTAATTTAGTTATTAATATTAATGATAATATGGAATGTAATAATCCACTATTAAAAGAAATATATGAAGTAATAGAAGAAAGTAATACTATTAATAGATAATATTACTTTTTGTTTCCATAATTAAGTTAACATAACATATATTATTTATAAAATACTATTTGGTTATATTTGAAGAATTTATGGGATATTTAGTGTTATTTTAAAATATTTATGTATCTAGAATAATCTGAATTATATGTTATGTAATATGATATGCAATTGTAATATTAAATTAAAAATTTATTTGTGCATGTTATAACCTTATAATTAAATATATATAAGGTTAAATACGCGTATTATAACCATATTATATATATTATATAAGGTTATATATGTGTGAAAAATTTATTTTTAAGAATCTCTACTCCTACTAATAATAAAATATCACCTATTAATTTAGATATTATAATTGGTATACCTATTATTTTATATAATATATAGATTATATAACCAGATATACTTATTTTAACTAAATTAATTAATATATATATAATATTCTTCTTTATATAATTATTATGAAAGTAGGGGTTATAATCTAGTAGTATTAATAATGCTACCCCCACTACTCCACTAAAAAAATTAGCTACTAGGATATGTTCTAATTCATTATTAAATTTTAAAATATAAAATAATACTAAAAATAATATTATATTTACTATATATGATAATATATTTCTAAATATATATGGTATTAATGTTTTAATACTATTTAGTTTTGTTTTTATATTAGTATTTATCTTATAATCCGTTATATTAATTGCTATATTATGAGTATTTGCATATTGAAATAACTCTATATTTGATTTAAACCCATTTAGAGGCATATTTGAGAATTTTTCAATACTATCTTGATTAAATACTAATACTCTATTATAAATACCCTTAAAATAACTGTTAAATAGATAATTTGTTAGGTATGATATAACAATTCCTTTATTTTTAGTATCTAGAGTAATATTATCCTGATTTAAGATAATAAATCTTTTACATTTATTATTTTTAATGTAATTCCCCCACTCTTCACTAAATTTCATTATTGTAAAGTTATTGTTACCATTAGGTAAAGTTTTCGTATCTATCATACAATTATCTAATAATAATACATTTTTATAATCTTTAATATCATTATAAAAGTTACTACTTATTTTATGGTAGATGGGTATGATTATTAATATATCTTTATCTAACATAATATCACCAATTAAAGTATAACAAAAAATATAGTTAAAAAAAAGGATGAAAATTCATCCTATATTATATTTTTATGATAATTTTTCATTTGCTTGGCAAGTTTCAAATTCATAATACCAATCTCTAGAATAAGTTTTTACATCATTTTCAGTTATTCCATTATCTTCACTTTTATCAATTATCATATAATTATCATCAGCTAGCCATATTTTAAATGAATAGCCATCATTTACTTTACTTACAATTATTTTTCCCTTATAATCATTCCAACTATCGAAGTATTCTTCATCTTCTAGTTCCTCAATTGAAACACAATTTGTTTCATTATTTTTTGAAGGAAAACCTTTTCCAGTTGTTAAACTTTGATTCATAAAATATGTATTTGCAGCTTCAACAGCAGTTTGAGCATCTAAAACAAAAGTATTTTTACCTATATTTTCCATAGCTCCATACTCATATAACTCATTATCTGTAGGTACAAAGTTTCCTAATATGCTTCCTACTACTGCTTTAAATTGTTCTAATTGTTCAGGATCCATATCTTCCACATTTATAGCATTAGTTGGCAAATCTTTAGTCACTATATTTTGACCATTTTCAAAATTAATTGTAAAGTCCAACTTAATACTTTCTGATGATCCTCCAGATAAGATTCCTAATACTTTAACATCAATAGTTCCATTGGCTGAAATCTTATTATTTGTAACTTTAGTTGTTACATCTGCTTTAATAGTTGCTGCAATTAAATTAGCATCAATTGTGATTTTTTCTTCACTATCATTAATTTTCTTAATCTTAGTATTTATATATCCCCCAATTTGACTAATAGAAATATTAATATTATCTTCATTTTTCTTAGATAATAATTCAATTGAAAAACTTTCTTTTCCATTAGCATAAGTAGCTATTTTAAATTCATCATCTTTAATAGTTAACAATGCATAGTTCTTTTCATTATTATTATCATATAGGAACTTATATTGATTTTTCGCAACTTTATTTAATATAGTTTTATCATTAATAATTACTGTTAAGTTTTCTAATTTATTGGTAAACACATTTACTTCAACCTTGATAATAACTTTATCATCGGTTTTTTCTATATCTTTAACATCTGAGAATAAATCAGTTTCACCAGTTAATTTTTTAATAAAATCTGAATATTTTACATCACTCTTTGCTAAAGAAATAAATTTATCTTTGACTTTATTTAAAGTATCTCCATCTAAAACAAATTCATATTCTACATTTAATCCTTTACTTGATGTCTTATTTATTGTTTCTTTTAAAGATTCTCCAATAAAATTAATTGTTTTAATTGAAAAATCTTTAATGTTGTTAATATCTAAAATATCTTTATATTCATCTAAATTAACAGTACTTAATTCTTCTTTAATTGTTTTAAATATATTCTCTTGAATATTATATTTTACTGGTTTTTCTAGAACATTATCTAGGTCAAAGTACATCATTTCTCCATCTAGATAAATACCACCATTAATTGTTTCATCAGAACTTTTAAGATTTAATTTTGCTCCCAAATATTCTTTATTTACTGATTCAGCAAAATTGTATGATATTTCAGTATTATTTAGTTCTCCAAACATATTTCCAGAAGCAGTAACTTTAAAATTACCATCACTTACTATTTCAGCACTAGTAAAATCCAAAGAACCAATAGCTTTTGCAGTATTACTTGTTAAAGATTCTTCAAGAGACTTTGTTACTTCTTTTATTTTAGTATCAATAAACTTAGGAGCTGTTCTTTGAGATTTAAAATAGAAGAATGCCCCAACTGCTGCAACTACCAATACTACTACAACACCTATCGCAATTTTTAATCCTTTCATTTTCGATTCTTTTACTAACGGTTCTTCATCGTTATTACTTTGTTGCTTATTTTCTTCTATAACAACACTTTTTTCCACTTCTTTTTGTGGTTCATTATTGAAATTTTCTTCCATAAATTTCCTCCTTATTCTACGTAAATAATAATACCATAAATATCATAATATGTCGACTTTTTTGATTATTTTTTCATTTTTATTTACACTTACTTATGATATAATCATGAAAGGAAGTGAAAAATATGGAATATAATATAGTTAAAAATGCTAAAGAAATCATAAATAATAGCTCTTTTGTTGTTAAAAATCCTACTAATTATAAAAATAAGTGGCATGATTTATTTCATAACCATAATAAAATATATTTAGAATTAGGTACTGGTCGTGGAGAAATGATAATTAATATGGCTAAAAAATTTCCTAATATTAATTTTATTGGTTTAGAACTAAATGAAAATCAAATTGCTACAGCTGCTCAAAAGCTTAATAGTACTAATTTAAATAATATTAAATTAATTCATGATGATGCTCGTAATATAATTAATATATTTGGTAAAGAAATAGATACTATTTATTTAACTTTTTCTGAACCATGGCCTAAAAGAATTGACGAAAAGAACCGTTTTACTCATGAATCTTATTTAAAGTTATATGATCGGATTTTTAAAAAGGATAAACATATTATATTAAAAACCGATAATAAAGGCTTATTTGCTTATTCTTTACAAACTTTATCTCAATATTGGTATGTATTTGATGTAGTTAGTTTAGATTTACATAATGATGAGCGAAATATAACTAATATTATGACTGATTTTGAAATTCAATATTATAAAGAAAAAAGACCAATATATTATGTTGATGCTACATTTAAGGAATAAAAAAGCGTTTACTTTTCGTAAACGCTTACTTTCTTTTTATCTTTTTTTCTTTCGAAACGAACAACACCATTTACTTTAGCAAATAATGTATTGTCTTTTCCCATTCCAACATTTGTTCCTGGATAAATCTTAGTTCCTCTTTGACGATATAATATTGATCCAGCAGTAACAGTTTCTCCATCACTAGCTTTAGCACCTAAACGACGACCTGCAGAATCACGACCATTTTTTGTAGAACCTTGAGCCTTAACGTGAGCAAAACGTTGAATGTTTAATTTTATAAATAACATATTATTCTACTCTCCTTTAACTATTTTAATATTTTCTGGATATTGATTTTCTAAATCTTCAAGTAAATCAATCATACTATTTATAAGTATATTTACTACTTTACTTTTATTAATAATTTTTATTTCTAATATATCTTTTTTATCACTAAATTTAATAGCATCTTGATCAATATTCATAATACCATTAACACTTGTATAAACAATACTTGATACACTAGCACAAACAATATCCTTACCAGCATCTGCATATCCTGCATGGCCAGTAATCTTAATTAAATCTTTTTTGATTTCAATTTTAATCATTTTAACCATTTATTTTCTTTACTACTAAGCATGTATATGGTTGACGATGACCTTGAGTTCTTCTATATTTCTTTTTAGCTCTAAATTTGAAGACTTTGATCTTCTTGTTCTTGCCATGCTTTTCCACAGTACATACAACTGAGGCACCTTTAACATATGGATTTCCTGCTTTACCATTAACAAATAAAACAGTATCAAATGTAACATCAGTACCTACTTCAGCATCCAATTTTTCAACATATATCTTATCATTTTCAGATACATAATATTGTTTGCCACCAGTTTCTAATATAGCTTTCATTTCATACCTCCTTAATATAAGTCGCGCCATGAAGGTACTATTACTAGTTTTTAACCTTTTCTGAGCGGTTTTTTAAGAAATTACTTAAAGAACATTTAGATTTTATCAAAAATATCCATTAATGTCAAATAATTTGGACATTTTTATTGTCTATCATATATTTCTTTTAGAAGAGTTTTTTCACTAATTACTTTATTATTTTTAATAAAATATTGGTATGTATCTATTTTTAAGATATTTAAATCGCCTTTTTTAGTATTAATATTATGATATTTATAATTATGTAAGTATCTTTCTAATAAAAATCTATTCCAAATTAGACGATAATTCTTTATATATTCATATATCTTGTAAATAAATAATCCAATAATTAAATAATTATTTAAAGAATACCAGTAATTAAATGCTATATATAATATTATACATATAATAGATATAATAATATTAATTAAGTAACTGCGTTTAAAAGGTAAATATTTATTTAATATCGAATTAACTATAATACTTCCATCTAAGGGTATTATTGGTAATAAATTAAATAACAGAATACTTATATTATATTTAAATATAATATCTTTAATATATAATCTTATAGGTAGTAAATAAATAATTATTAGTAATATAATCTGAGATATTATTCCCCCACTAGCTATCAATAATTCTTTATTAGTACTAGTATTTAAATCTTTATCTACTTTTGTAATACCACCGAAAGGATAAAGATTGATGCTGTTTATTTGATAACCATAGTGTTTTATTATTATAATATGCCCTAATTCATGAATTATAATGATTATGAATATTATTATTCCATTAACTAGAAAACCTGTTAGAAATAGAATAAATAGGTAATAAATGGTTAATGGATCAACTTTGATAATCTTCATACTTAATTATTTCATTATCATTTTTTATTAATAAATATAATTTATCATCAATTGTTTCCCCAATAACACTATTTTTTTCTATATAATCGTATAATTTATATGGACTATTTATTACATTCCCATACCAGATATCATAACCATCTACCCCTTGAATAATAATTGTACTTCCATAATTATCTTTATTACCTATAAATACTACTACTCCACTCTCTAAGCTATTTACCATACTATTAGTAGCAATTGTTAATTCTTCTCCATCATAATAATCTTTAATATCTTTATATATTATTTTTTCATTAAATACGGTTTCTATTCCTTTAGGATCAGGGAGTACTTCTCCAAAATGGGATTCATACCAATTCTTAATCTTGGAAAATGGAAGTGATTCTGTAAATACATATTCTTTATATAATAATAAATTACTATTACTACTATTAGCAAATATTATACTAATTAAAAAAAATATTACTCCTAGTAAAAATTTAGAAATAATAGTCTTTAATTTTTTATAATCTTTTGTATTACATTTTTTATTTTTAAATGCTTTTATATATTCTTCCATATATAATCACCTAATAAAGTATATTAATTAGTAATATAATTTATAACTTATTAATATATATGTACTATTTACGAGGAATACATTTACTAATCCAAGTACTGAGGAATTACTAAATATTATATAGTAAATTAATATTATTAATATATTAAATAGATAATACTTTACCATATTGTTAATATTAAAATATTTTTTAGTAATAATATATAAAAAACTAATAATTATAGTATTAATTATATAAGTATTGGTAATGAATAAATCAATAAATAAACTAATAATTATATTAGATATAATATCTTTATTATGAATATTTAATAAAAAAAAATATGATTGATATGCAGTATAATTATATATAAATATATCTAATAATAAATTAATCATTTATATCACCTAGAATATAGAGGTAATTAAGTTTATGGATATTATAAAGGGGCTCTACTTCTATTACTTTATTAATACTATTATTATCAAATATAATATTAGTTACTATTCCTACTTTAATATTTTCTATTATTTTACCTAAACCTGATGTATATACTATATCTCCAATATTTACTACTCCATCTATATCATCCACATATAATCGATTATTATATTTTAAAATAC
>JAEEGK010015888.1_pt1 | contig 16609 bp, 13 predicted proteins | sample 8958771 | NCBI WGS metagenome assembly JAEEGK01 (sample SAMN16246547, study PRJNA631951) | gut metagenome | biome: gut microbiome; feature: rumen; material: SC-attached | host: Bos | place: Iran: Karaj | collected 2018-10 | reverse complement strand
CAGCGAGTTCATAATCGTTGTGCCTCTCGAGCCCGCAGCCGCAGAGACCGCTGAGACGGATGAGGATGCTGCCGTACGCGAGGCGATGAACAGGGACTACACGGGCAAGACCATATTTGTGGTCGACGATACCGCCACAAACATCAAGCTCGCGGAGTATGTCCTCGGAAAGTTCGGTTTCACTATACGTACCGCGACCTGCGGTATAGATGCAGTCGAGACGGTCAGGAATTCCGTACCCGGCGATATAGACCTGATCCTGATGGATGTGGCGATGCCCGTCATGAACGGACTCGAGGCCACCCGCCGTATCCGCGCGCTCGATAATCCCGGGCTTGCGTCGATCCCGATCATTGCGATGACCGCGAATGCGTTTGAATCCGATATCAAAGCGGCTCTCGACGCCGGAATGAACGCCCACGTACCGAAGCCGTTCAAACGCGAGGACCTGATAATGAAGATCGCGGCAAATCTGAAATAAAACTAAGAGAATGGAAGACATGGGGACGGTTCTTCTGTCTGCGAACTAAAGCAGACAGAAGAACCGTCCCCATGTCTTAAAAAGGTGCCTGTTTATTCCGCCACGTGTCCCTTTTCCTTAAGAACCGCGATCACGGAGTCGACCTCGCGCTCGCATTCCTCGAGCGTGCCTGCCTCAACCATTACGCGGATCACGGGCTCTGTGCCGGACTCGCGGACCAGGATGCGTCCGGTGTTGCCGAGGTGCGCCTCGACAGTCGAGATAGCCTTTACTACGTCCTCATCGCTGCGTGCGGAGGGTTTGTCGTAAACGCGGACATTCTTGAGTACCTGAGGATATACGGTCATGGGGCTCGCGAGATCGGAGAGCTTCATTTTCTTTTCGAGCATGACCTCCATGATCTTGAGCGATGTCAGGATGCCGTCGCCGGTAACCGCGTGCTTGCGGAATATAATGTGTCCCGAGTTCTCGCCGCCGATCGAGTGGTTGTTCGCGGCCATGTTCTCGGAAACGTATTTGTCGCCGACTTTGGTCTTCTCGTAGGAGATGCCGGCACGGTCGAGTGCCTTGTACAGACCGAAATTCGACATGATCGTGGTAACGACGGTATTGTTGTTGAGCTCGCCGCGCTCCTTCATGTAGGTGCCGCAGATGTACATGATCTGGTCGCCGTCGATCAGATTGCCGCGCTCATCGACCGCTAAGCATCTGTCGGCGTCGCCGTCATAGGCAAAGCCTACGTCGAGGCCGTTCTCGACAACATATTTCTGCAGGCCCTCGATATGCGTGGAGCCGCAGCCTGTATTGATATTTGTGCCGTCGGGCTCGGAATTGATGACGAATGTCTTTGCGCCGAGCGTATCGAAAACGCCCTTGGCAACTGTGGTCGCCGAGCCGTTCGCCAGGTCGAGGCCAACCTTCATGTCCTTGAACGAGCGAGTCGCGAGCGAGATGAGATAGCCGATGTATCTGTGACGTCCGATCGCGTAGTCAACGGTGCGTCCGATCTCTGCGCCGGTCGCGAAAGGAATGTCGGGTCCGAGGCCGTCGATATAGTTCTCGATCAGATCCTCTATCTGCGAATCCATCTTGTAGCCGTCGGAATTGATGAGCTTGATGCCGTTGTCATAAAAAGGATTGTGGCTCGCGGAGATCATGATGCCGCAGTCGAAATCCTCGCTCCTTACGATATACGAAACGCTCGGCGTCGTGGTTACATGGAGCAGATAGACGTCCGCGCCCGAAGCGGTGAGGCCCGCGACCAGCGAGTACTCGAACATGTAGCTCGAGCGCCTGGTGTCCTTGCCGATGACTACCTTGCATTTTTTGTTGTCATGAGCACCGAAATACCAGCCTACGTAGCGGCCTACCTTGTATGCGTGCTCAACGGTCAGTTTGACGTTCGCTTCACCTCTGAAACCGTCTGTACCGAAGTATCTTCCCATATTATCTTTCCGTTCCGCATCCGGGAGTATCCCGCATGAAAAGAGATGCCGCGGATGCGCCTTCCTTGTAGATTTGATTACATAAAGATTATATATTTTCACGCTTTCATATTCAAGAGTTTTGACGGCCGCACTCACCCGTTTTCGTGTTGCCGAGACGGGATATTTGAAGTATACTGTCAGATGAAAAGATATAAGGGGGCTTATTTTTTATGCGTAAAAAATGCAGTTTATATATTCTTGCCCTGCTGGCGGCCGCGCTGATCGCGGCTTTGGCGGGCTGCCAAAAGGAACAGCCGGCCGTGCCCGCGGATCCGACGCAGGCGGTGACCGAGGCGCCGACCGCGACACCCACGGCGGTACCCACTCCGACTCCGACGCCCACACCCACGCCTACTCCGGAGCCTACGCCGACACCCGTTCCTACGGTGCGTGACACCTTCGATAAGACGGAAAAGAGCGGCGCATATATTAAAACGCTGGATGCCAAGGACTACAATGAATGCCCGATGACGTTCGCCGGAGGAAAACTGATCCTGATGCCTACGATTTACAGCGGATGCGACCGTCTGATCGCGATCGATACCGTGACCGGCGAAGACAAGTATCTGGAGTATCCGGGCACGTTATATTACTGCGCGTTATATCCGATCAACGATGAGTTGTTTGCCGTTGAGCACCGTATTTATTCCGACGAAGACGCAAGCATGGTCATAGAGATCTATAACGGTGAGCTCGAGCAGTTATACGGTTTTTCGATCCCCTTCGGCTATACTTCGTTTGATTTCGATGATGACGGAAAGACTTTCTGGTATATCAACCCGGATGAGGATGCCATTATCAGATATGATTACACCACCGGAGAAAGCACCGAGGCCATAAAACGCCCTGGTCTCGGGGAGGGATATATCCAGGATACTCAGGACGATAACCGTCTGACGATCTATACATGGGACGACTATGACGGGATAGCCGTTGTCTACACATATGACAAGCAGACCGGAGAACTGGCGACTTCGGGAGGAGACAGCCGTCAGAGCGGACTGTGGGTATACGGCGCGCCCGATGACAGTGCCTGCCTTATCGCTGCCGATTATCCCTATCCGTCGGCCAATTATTATAAGTGCCCCGTATCAGAGCTGATCCCGGACGAGGACGGCAATTACGGCGAACCCGCGGCGAGCATGGAGGTTGAGTCATCCTCCGAGATATACTGGATATCCGTCGACTGGAAGAACAAATGCGTCCTGACGAAATTCTCGACCTCATCGGGATCGAACCGCTACTATACCTACACCTGCTATGATCTGGAGACAGGCAAACGCATCGCGCAGTTTGACACAGAGGCATCGGGAGAGGGACCTTCGGGAGTGACGGTGCTGGACGCTGAGGACGGTATTCTGTACCTCAACAGCTCCGACAGGATGAAGGGCGAGATGTATGTCTATGCCTGGGACTACCTGAACGATGCGGCCGACGACACCGCCGACATCTTCAAAAAGGCCTGCGTGATCCCCGAGGAGCTCGACAAGAAGCGCCGTGAGTTCGAGAAAAAGCACAATTTCGCGATGTATCTGGGCAGCGAAGTTTTTGCCAACGATTTCGGATACAGGCTTACGATATCCACCGACTGGGCAACGGTCTCCGAGACCATAGACGTGCTCGACGAGGTTCTGAAGAATTATCCCGATGATTTCTTCGAACAGATGAAGCTCGGCGACACCAAGACCGTCGCGATCTACCTGTGCGCCGGATTCACCAAGGTTTACGATTACGATATCGACACAGCGATAGCGGTTGCGACCAATTTCGGCTATGAGAGGGCGCTGGCGATAGATGTAAACTACAGATATTCGCTCGAGCGCACGATCGTCCACGAGATCTCGCACTGGATCGACAAGCAGATCGAGAAAGCCGAGAGCATAGGCAGGCTCGAAGGCTGCTTTGCCGATGAGTGGCTCGAGTACCAGCCCTCGGATTTCAGCTACCATTACGACTACAATAACGGCAAGCCCGTCTGGAAGTACATTTTCTCAACGGACCATATCGAGGACTCGTACTTTGTCGATGATTACGCGCAGACCTTCCCGGGCGAGGATAAGGCGCGCAGCTTTGAGTATCTGATGTACCCCGACGAGTGGAGCTGCGACTACATGGAAGCGCCTCATATCAGGGAAAAGCTGCATTTCTACTTTGAAAAGATCAGGGCCGCATTCGACGACAGCAACTGGCCCGAGGAGACGTCGTGGGAAAAGAAGCTGCGTGAGCGCGACGAGCAGTACGGCACGGACGGCAGCGAGCCCGCTGAGGAGATTAATTCCCAGAGAGCGATTCATTAAGGATGATCTTATGAACAGATGTGTGATCGTAGGGGGCGCGAATATCGCGTCCCCCGCTTGTATAAAAAAGTATCTGCGGGATGACGATTTTTTGATATTCTGCGACTGCGGCCTGCGCCACGCGGAGGCACTCGGACGCGAGCCGGATCTCATCGTCGGGGATTTTGACTCGTACGAGAACCCGAACTCGCGGATCCCGACCATAGTGCTACCCCATGTAAAGGACGATACCGATACCGCGTATGCTGTAAAAGAGGGCCTGAGGCGCGGTTTTTCCGAGTTCCTGCTGCTCGGCGCGATAGGGGAGCGTTTCGACCATTCCCTCGGCAATGTGCAGCTCCTCTATATGCTCGATTCCCTCGGGAAAAAGGGCATGATCGTCGATGATTATTCGGAGCTTGAGGTGGTCTCCGATACGGCTGAGATCACCGGGGAATACGAATATTTCTCGCTGCTCAACATTTCGGGCGAGGCAGCGGGCATAACGGTCACCGGTGCCGCGTACAGCATTTCCGACGCGGAGCTCACCTGCGATTTCCCTCTGGGAGTCAGCAATGAGCCGCTGCCCGGGCAGACCGCGCGCGTGAGCATTAAAAAGGGCAGGCTGCTGCTCGTGCGCGACAGGAAGTCAGAATCGTGAGGTTTTATAAAATATTTACGGTACGGGATAGGCAATAACCCTTGAATTTCCTGCGCAATTATGATATAGTTACGTGGATTATGGGGATACTGCGCCCTTTTGCGCAGCCCCAAGGACGAATATTTTAGGAGGAACACATAATGAGTGTCACAAAAGAAGATCTGGGCAAAAACATGTACAAGCTTACTATAGAGGTAAGTGCCGAGGATTTCACCAAGGCTTATAATGCATCGTATCAGAAGAACAAGGGCAGGATCGCTCTTCCCGGTTTCCGTAAGGGAAAGGCTCCCCTTCAGCTGATCGAAAAGGCATACGGCGCAGGCGTATTCTACGAGGACGCAGCCAATGACCTTATCGAGGCAGAGTATCCGAAGGCAGCTGAGGAGTCTGGACTTGAGATCGTTTCCAGACCCGAGATCGACGTTGAGCAGATCGAAAAGGGCAAGAGCTTCATTTTCACCGCAAAGGTAGCCGTTAAGCCCGAAGTAGAGCTCGGCAAGTACAAGGGCGTTGAGGTTGACAAGCTTGAGGTCGAGGTTACCGACGAAGAGGTTAACGCTGAGATCGATAAGGAGCGCGAGAAGAATTCCCGCATGGTCAACGTAGAGGATCGTCCCGTAGCGAGCGGCGATACCGTTAATCTTGATTATCTCGGCAGCGTTGACGGTGTGCCTTTCGACGGCGGCGCAGCGCAGGGCTACGATCTCGTGATCGGTTCCGGTTCGTTCATCCCCGGCTTCGAGGATCAGCTGATCGGTGCCGCTGCGGGTGCGGATGTTGACGTTAACGTTACATTCCCCGAGGAGTATCATGCTGAGGAGCTCGCAGGCAAGCCCGCGCTCTTCAAGTGCCATATCAATTCGATCAAGACCAAGGAGCTTCCCGAGGCCGATGACGAGTTCGTTAAGGACGTTACCGATTTCGAGACTCTCGACGAGTACAAGGCAGACTTAAAGAAGAAGCTCACCGCGGATAAGGAGAAGCAGGCTAAGGCCGCACGCGAGGACGCAGCCATCGAAGCTGTTATCGCTGATTCCAAGATGGAGATCCCTGATGCCATGGTAGACACCCAGAAGCGTCAGATGGCCGAGGATTTTGCTCAGAGACTCAGAATGCAGGGCCTCTCGATCGAGCAGTATTTCCAGTTCACCGGACTTACCGCAGAGAAGCTTCTTGAGCAGATGGAGCCCCAGGCATTAAAGAGGATCCAGTCCAGACTGGTTCTCGAGGCTATCGTTAAGGCTGAGAACATCGACGTTACCGATGACGAGATCGAGGCTGAGTACAAGAAGATGGCTGAGCAGTACCAGATGGAGCTCGACAAGGTTAAAGAACTGATCGGCGAGAACGAGAAGAAGCAGATCGCTATGGATCTGAAGGTTGAGAAGGCGGTAGAGCTTATCGCTTCCAGCGCGGTTGAGAAATAATCTTCCGCTTTGAAAATAAGGAGGTTTACATATGAGTTTAGTCCCTTATGTCATTGAACAGACCAGCCGCGGCGAGCGTTCTTACGACATTTATTCCCGACTTTTAAAGGACCGCATCATTTTCCTTTCTGAGGAGGTTAACGACGTTACCGCGAGTCTTATCGTGGCCCAGATGCTGTTCCTGGAGTCCGAGGACCCCAATAAGGATATCAATTTCTACATCAACAGCCCCGGCGGTTCGGTTACCGCAGGTATGGCTATTTACGATACCATGCAGTACATCAAGTGCGATGTTTCGACCATCTGCATCGGTATGGCAGCCAGCATGGGAGCGTTCCTCCTTGCGGGCGGCACAAAGGGCAAGAGGATGGCCCTTCCGAATGCCGAGATCATGATCCACCAGCCTTCGGGCGGCGCGAGAGGTCAGGCGACCGAGATCCAGATCGTGGCGGAGAACATCTTAAAGACCAAGAAAAAGCTGAACGAGATGCTCGCGGCGAACACCGGCAAGCCTATCGAGGTTATCGAGAAGGATACCGACCGCGACAACTACATGAGCGCTCAGGAGGCTCTTGAGTACGGTCTTATCGACAGAGTGATCGAGCACAGATGATCATTGCTGACGTAATGTAACTTTTTTCCCTGCGGGATGACCTGCGGGGATTTGGAGAGGATCAAAATGGCAAACAAGAACGACGACAGACATTCACCTATACGCTGCTCATTCTGCGGCAAGTCACAGGGACAGGTACGAAAGCTCATTTCGGGTCCCAACGACGTGTACATCTGCGATGAGTGCGTTGAGCTCTGTGCCGAGATCGTGGACGAGGAGTTTGAAGAGGAGGGCATCCGCCAGGGCGGTGCCGACATCAATCTCCTTAAGCCCATTCAGATCAAGGAGTTCCTTGACCAGTACGTGATCGGACAGGATGAAGCGAAGAGGGTGCTTTCCGTAGCGGTATACAACCACTACAAGAGAGTCATGAGCGAGAAGTCCATGGACGATGTTGAGCTCCAGAAGAGCAACATCCTCATGATGGGCCCCACCGGTTCGGGTAAGACCTATGTTGCCCAGACTCTGGCTAAGATCCTTAACGTGCCTTTTGCCATCGCCGATGCGACCACGCTTACCGAGGCCGGATATGTCGGCGAGGACGTTGAGAATATCCTGCTTAAGATCATCCAGGCCGCCGATTACGATATCGAGCGCGCACAGTACGGCATCATTTACATCGACGAGATAGACAAGATCACGCGCAAATCGGAGAATGTTTCGATCACCCGTGATGTTTCGGGTGAGGGCGTACAGCAGGCTCTGCTGAAGATCCTTGAGGGTACGGTTGCTTCGGTTCCTCCGCAGGGCGGACGTAAGCATCCCCATCAGGAGTTCCTGCAGATCGATACCACGAATATCCTGTTCATCTGCGGCGGCGCGTTTGACGGTCTCGAAAAGATCGTTGAGGGCCGTATCGGAAAGAAGTCGATGGGCTTCAACGCCGAGATCGACGATCCGATGCAGAGGGATATCGGAGACCTGTTCCGTCAGGTACTTCCCGAGGATCTGATCAAGTTCGGCCTGATCCCCGAGTTTATCGGCAGAACACCCATCACTGTCGCACTCGACATGCTCGATGAGAGCGCTCTTGTGGACATTTTGAAAAAGCCCAAGAACGCGCTGGTTAAGCAGTACAAGAAGCTGTTCGAGATGGACGGCGTAGAGCTCGAGTTCACCGATGAGGCTCTCGAGGTCATCGCTCACCGCTCGTTTGAGCGTAAGACCGGAGCGCGCGGACTGCGCTCAATCTGTGAAGCGATCATGATGGACATCATGTTCGAGATACCTACCGACGACACTATCGCCAAGTGCATAGTGACCAAGGAGGCGGCGCTCGGCGACGAGCCCCCGGTACTCGAATACGCGGAGGGCGGACGCGCCCGGAAGCCCGCATCGGCAAAACACTCTAAAAAGGCGGACGCAACCGCATAAAATTTGACAGCAAAACAAGAGAACGGTTCTAAGACATGGGGACGGTTCTTTTGTCTTCTTTTCTTATTGACGACTGTACCACTTCGACGCAAGAAGACAAAAGAACCGTCCCCATGTCTTCACCGGCACATTTTCGAATGAGAGGAGAGCGGATATGGTTATAAGATCGGTCGAGTTGGAGACGGTGTGCGGCATCACGAGTACGCTGCCGCGCAATGAGCTGCCGGAGGTGGCGTTTGCGGGTAAATCGAATGTCGGGAAGTCATCGATGCTGAACGCGCTGATCAACCGTAAGTCGCTCGCGAGGACGTCCGCCACTCCCGGAAAGACGCAGACGATAAATTATTATAATGTCAATAAAGAGCTGTATCTGGTGGATCTGCCGGGCTACGGCTACGCGAAGGTATCGCAGGCCACCAAAGAGAAATGGGGCAAGATGATCGAGAGGTATCTGAAAAAGTCGCCGACTCTTAAAGCGGTTTTCCTGCTGATAGATATCCGCCACGAGCCCGGTGCGAACGATGTGGAGATGTATAACTGGATCTGCGCGACCGGCTTTACGCCCGTGATCATCGCAACGAAACTGGACAAGATCACGCGCTCGCAGGTGCAGAAGCAGACCGCCCTGATCCGCAAGACGCTCGGAGCGAAGGGCGCTGCTATCATTCCTTTTTCTGCGCTGAACAAACAGGGCGTAGATGAGATCTGGGCCGAGATAAACAAATACACGGCGCCTTCAGCGCCGCTTGATGATATACCTGTAAATGTGCCAGGGGATGAATAGAATTCCCAGAACAGCGGCTGCGGCAAATGCATAGAACTGAGGCTGCTTTTTCATGAATCTCGGATTCAGCTCGCGCAGGGAATCAAGGATCGCGGCCGGGATCGTCTGAGGTCCGCGGGCCTTTGATGAGATCGTTTTCTCGATCGGCACATCCCTGAGAATGTTGACGGTTTTTTGACCGTAGACCAGATCTGTATGCAGTACGTTGTCTACGATTGAAACGAATATCAGGACATGGTCCTCATCGTCAAAGAGATTGTGATAGACATCGAGCTGTCTTATTGTATAACCGTCATCTGGCAGGCGATACTCTTCTCCCGGGATCGATGCTATCGCAAAGTAAGCACCTGTCTTTTCTTGCAGGGCTTTGAGTTCGGGCAGCAGCTCGGATGTATTGTCAAAAAAGCCCAGTTTGTCAATGATCTCGGGCTCGCGGTAAGGATTGTCCAACCTGCGCGGACAGTAGCGTGCCGCTACATAGATAAAACACGCGACTGCTATGGCGGTCACCAGATAAAGAGCGATATATCTTACCCAGGGAACCTCTTTGTCCAGCTGATAATTGTGATAAAGGTATTCCAGTTCGCTCGAATAATCACCTCTGCGGTCAGACTCGTAAGGCTCTGTATCGGCAGAGCTTTTCTTTTCCGTATTCATTTTATTTTACCCCAACAGTTCTTTCATAATTGCTCAGAGCGTTATTGGTGATCGGGTAATCTACGTTGAACGCCCCTCCAAATTTGGAGGGGCGTATTTGCAGCATATCTTGTATTTTAAATACAACCTTCTTCAAGATATTGATCAGTTTGATACCACAACATCATGTTCATGGATTCATTATAGCATGATGTGACAGTTCGTACCAACGGTTTTTTCTTGTTCATCAGGATGTTTTCCTAGCACAAGAAAAGGCGTGACGTGGGGAAATATAAGGTAAATAGTATAATAAATATCAATAAGGCCTTATATTAAGCGGAAAATAGTTTGATTACATATAATCAAACTATATAATCAAACTAAAAGAGCATCTATAACTTTACGGTTATAAATGCTCTTTTTTATGACTATAATTCTTCAAGTATCTTTTTTATAGCTGTAACATATCCAGTTTTATAAACAGGATATCCTTTTTCCTTAAGCCCAGAAGGATATCTGAGGCTAAGAGAGAACAGGCAAGGATTAAGATGATGGAGATAAATCACAATCGCTGGTATAATTTATCCCCACATTTTTGTTGATTTATCCCCCACATTTGATATACTGATGTGGGGGATAAAGTGGGGGATAAATTTTTTGGGCGGAGGATAAGTTCTTGAATAATACAGAAGAACTGAAGAAGATTATCAAAGATTTAATTGCGCATTATTCTGAAGAGGAATGGTTTGAATTTAAGGAAAATTGGTATGAACCAAATGCATTGGGCGAGTATATTTCTTCAATGTCAAATGTTGCAGCGATGTTAGGAGAAAAAACGGCATATCTGGTTTGGGGAGTAACTAACGATACTCATGAAGTGGTCGGAACAACTTTTAATTATCATCAGGATGTCAAAAATGAACCGCTTGAGCATTACCTTAGTAGAAAGGTTTCGCCTGACATAGGGTTTGAGTTCGTCACCTTAACGATGTATAGAAAACGTATTGTCGTTTTAATTATACCTGCAGCAACAAAAGTACCGACAAGTTTTGATAATACAAGATATTTGAGGGTGGGATCTAGCAAAGTTAATCTTAACAAGTACCCGGAGCGTGAATCCAAGCTTTTTGATATTCTCAGAAACGGCATGCCGTCTTTGGTGACCAAAAAGTCTGACTGGCAGGATTTGAGTTTCAAGAAATTATTCTTGTACTATGAGGATCGTGGCATAACACTGAACAAGAAGAATTTTGAACATAATCTCAAACTGCGAACAAAAGACGGTGAATACAATATGCTAGCTCAGTTATTATCTGATGATAGTCATATTCCGATAAGAGTATCTATTTTCAGAGGGATTGATAAAGCATCACCATTGTATTCAGTCCGCGAGTTTGGAAATAATTGCTTATTGATTTCACTTGATAAGGTTATTGAGTATGCTGATGTTTTGAATGTAATTCAAGCAGATGAGACTAATCGAAGGATAGCCAGAGATGAAGTGGCATTGTTTGATGAAGATGTATTCAGAGAGGCAATTATAAATGCGTTTGTGCATAATAAGTGGGTTGACGGCAATGCGCCGATGATAACGATATATTCAGACAGAATGGAAATTCTTTCAAGAGGAACGCTGGCACCAAAACAAACGATGAAAGGATTTTACTTAGGCGAATCAGTTCCGGTCAATCAAGAGTTATCTGATGTATTTTTACAGTTACATATTAGTGAACGATCGGGACGAGGTGTTCCCAAAATAACAAAGAAATATGGAAAAGAGGCATATGAATTCAGAGAAAACTCAATAGTGGTTAAGATACCCTTTTTTCGCATATCTCTAAATGTGGGGGATAAAGTGAGGGATAATGTGGGGGATAAAGAAAAGAAACTGAATCCTACACGAACCCGAATTTTAGAAGAAATGCGCAACAATCCCAATGTTACGCATGAACAGTTAGAGAAACTCGTGGGTGTTGGTAGAACAGCCATTCAGAATAATATTTCATATTTGAGAAATAATGGTTTTATAGAGCGAATAGGATCAAATAAAAATGGTTGGTGGAAAGTGCTGTAGTATAAAAGCAGTACACTAATCAAATAGTTGGGACGGCGATAGCTGATTCGTATGAAAGGTAATAAACGATTCCTTAGGCTTGATACACTTGGAGCGGAATACACAGAAGCTGTCCTAAAACGAAGAATCGAGGGTAACGTAATGACAAACTTCCCGTAGCCATCGGTTGCGGGAAGTTTTTTCTGTTCTATTTGAGAAAAGGTGAAAATCAATATTTTTAATCTTATGACCATTACCGTTAGTTCCCTCTAAGGAAATAGATACATCAAGTGCGGAAGCGCTTATACAATATGTGGCAGCATCACGACTGATACCATTTCGTCAGAGAATTCTGAGGGGATATCGTTCTTTGATATTACATTGTTAAAGAACGATATTTACAAGACGCACTTTAGAATGATATAATTAAAGAACAAAATAGAAGGCGGTGATATACATGGATTATAGTTATGATAGTCTTAAGGTATTAATAGAATCAAATGGTGGAGTCGTTTCTGCAGCTGATCTTCAGCGTGTGGGACTGGACAGAATTAAGCTGTATGCTCTTTTGGCAAGTGATTTTTTAAGGAAGGAATCTCATGGCAATTACGTTTTGACTGAAAATGAACCCGATGAATATAGGGTTATCCAAAACAGATCAAAGAAACTGATTTATTCACACGGAACAGCGCTATTTTTACAAGGAATGTCAGATCGCGTACCGCACACGTTGGATATTACAGTACCGCAGGGAGATAATGTTTCAAGGATCAAGAAAACATATCAGAATACAAGATTTCATTATTGCAAGAAGGAACTATGGGATTTGGGAATAACGAATGTGAACACACCTATGGGATACAGTGTAAGGGTATACGATCCTGAACGTTGTATTTGCGATATGATCAGGGACAAGGATAATGTGGACAAGCAGGTTTATATACAAGCTATTCAAGACTATTTTAAAAGAAAATGCAATCCCAGAAAGATAATTAAGTACGCAAAAGAATTCAATTTGGAATCTAAAGTCAGGAACTACATGGAGGTTCTGCAATGAAAAAAAGAACACCGGAGCAGCTGAATGAAGATAAAAAGAATGTTGATGAAATGCAGAATTGGAATTTAGCATTAAAAGAATGGGAACAATCTGTGATTAAGTTTTTTCCTTCGGGTGCTAGAATATTAGATATTGGTTGTGGTTTAGGGCGAGAAGCATTTGCATTATCCGATTTGGGATATGATGTAGTCGGAATTGACATTTCAAAAGAAGTAATAACACAAGCCAAGCAGGTTTGAATGTAATCCTTTGCGAAAAAGGAAACATATACAAACCAGAAGACGGAACAATTTTACATTGTTTATGTAGAAAATGAATTTGATAAATTCAAGTTGAACAAAATCGCTGCGCGATGGCCTGCCAGGGCTGTGGCGCAGTTTTACTTTATTGACAATTAAAAAGCAGTGGAAGTACGTTTCGTAATTCGGTATTGTTAAGTTACCACACCAAACAACTGAATACGGAAAGCCCCACTGCCTATGACAAGAATAGCATTATCAGGCGTCTTCCGCAATCGGAATTATGATGCCAACGCACCTCCTGATGGGTAGTTGTCACTGTAAACACTACTTAATCATGGAGGTTTTTATGTACGAAGATATTTTTGCTTCTATCCGTCAAGCTGCTGAAAAACGTAACCTGCGGGAACGTACCATCCAGCTTTATTGCAGCGATGTTTGATATTTCCTGCGCTGCACAAATAAGCCGACCGCCGAGCTCTCTCTTGAGGATGCAGATGCATTCCTTACCATGAAACGCCTGGAAGGAAGGTCTCCTGAGACTCATAACCATTATCGTTCATCCATCAAGTTTCTCTATAAAAGAGTCCTTAAGATTCCCTGGGATGACTAGGAAGTGCCCGCCATGAAGCGGGAACGGAATCTTCCGACAGTCCTTACACCGCAGGAAATGAACGCGATTATCGATGCAACGGATAACCTTAAACACAAGGCTATCATTGCTACTATGTATTCCTCCGGTCTTCGCGTGTCAGAAGTTATCCATCTCCACTATGACGATGTCTCCCGCACTAACATGACCATTCATGTCCGGGAAGCCAAGGGCCGGGTTGACAGATACACTATACTCGCTAAGAAGAATCTTGACCTGCTTACTGAATACTGGTTTAAGTGCGGGCGTCCGACAGGTATCCTCTTTCCCAGTTCATGGACCGGAGATTATCTTGATATTGCCAGCGTCAATCAGTTTTTTAAGGCAAGTGCCAGAAAGGCAGGTATCACACGTCGTGTATCTTCTCATGCCTGCCGTCATAGTTTCGCAAGTCATTTGTTCGAGAACGGTGTCGACATCAAATATATCCAATCTCTTCTTGGACACGTAGACCCTCGTTCTACAGATGTATATCTGCATGTGAGCAATAAAACGCTTCTCGGCATCCGCAGTCCTTTTGATGATCCGAAGGGCGGTGAATCATGAGCGCTGATTGTACAATTCAGGATGTATTCAACCGCTTTTATCCTGCGTACACGAAAACCCATGTACTCTCTGCAGCTCAGCGAAAAGCAGCTTATCACATCAGGAACTGCAAAACCGGTGCATTCGGTATCAATGTCAGTGTCTGTGAAGACTGCGGCTGTATTTCGATCCACTATAATTCCTGCCGTGACCGGTGCTGTCCCATGTGCCAGGAGTTCCCAAAGGAAAAGTGGGTGGACGCCCGCCGGGAAGATGTACTGGATGCGCCATACTTCCACGTAGTCTTCACTGTCCCGGAGGAACTGAACCCGGTAATCTATAGCAACCAGAAGCTTCTGTATGATGCCCTTTATCACGCTTCATCTGACACACTGCGGGAACTGGCCTCAGACAGCAAGTATCTTGGTGCGGATATCGGGTACATCTGTATTCTCCATACCTGGGGGAGTGAGATGAACTTCCATCCGCATATCCATGCCGTTGTCCTTGGCGGCGGTCTTGACTCCAAAAACCATTGGAAAGACAACGGAGAAGAGTTCTTCCTTCCTATCAGGGTCGTTTCGCGCCTTTTCCGTGGCAAGTATCTTGCGGAGCTGAAACACCTTTGGGAAGACGGAAAACTTGAATTCCACGGCAGCGCGGAGTGCTTTAAAAACCACTATGCATTCAAAGAACTGCTGGACTCCTGTTACAGCAAAGAATGGATCCCTTACTGCAAGAAACCGTTTGATGGCGCGGAGTCCGTTATCAAATATCTCGGGAAGTATACACACCGGATCGCAATCAGCAACTACCGTATTAAAAGCATGACGGACAGCACGGTTACTTTTACTGCCAAAGACTACAAAAACCAGGGACAATGGAAAGAAGTCACCATCACCGGTGAAGAATTCATCCGCCGCTTCCTGATGCATGTCCCTCCAAAAAGGTTCGTACGGATCCGCCACTACGGTCTTCTGTCTTCACGGAACAAGAATCGTAAGATCACGCTGTGCCGGAATCTTCTGGGCTGCCAAAAGTATTTGTCCCGGCTGAAGGATCTGGATGCCCCGGCGATCATCCGGCTTCTCTATAACAAGGATGTCTGTAAGTGCTCATCCTGTGGCGGAAAGATCATCCATGTAGGTGCTGATCCATCTTTGCTCCGATTAGAACCGCATATGCTCTGTTGATACCTTGAAGCTGAATACGGATCCTGTTAAGCCTTTCAAAGGCTTATTTCTGATGCAATCATCGCGGTTTTCTCGTACAAAACAGTACATTTATCAGAGGATCCATGCTATACTCTGGACAGAAGCAGTCTGATTGAAAACCCATATATACCGGTAATCCGGACGCGCTTTGTTCAACCAGGAAAAATCGAAATTGATGCAAACAAAAGGGCAGTTATCGGAAAGCGCAATGCTGCTTTTTCGTTTGCACCATCTTCGATTCTTTCCTTAACGATTTGTCGGGATGAGACATAGCCTTTTATCGGATAATGTAGATTCCAATGACTGAATGTTTTGGGATCATTGGCTACCTAATAGCTTGGTTTTTCGATATTCACCCGGAGCCAAACCATAGTATCTTTTGAAAGTTCTGCAAAAATGATCGAAGCTTTTAAACCCACATTCTGCGGAAATTGTGCTTATTTTCTTTTCCGTATCCGATAATGCTGCCGCAGCAATTCTAAGCCTGTATGTAATAAGATAGTTAACCGGTGACATGTGCAGGTATTTATTGAAAAGATTTAGGGCAGTGCTTTTACTTATGCTGACTTTACATGAGATATCATTAAGAGAGATATCTTCCGGGTAGTGTTCATGTATATACTGCATCATCATCTGCAGCCTGGATAAAGAGGCTGCTGAAGCCCCCTGCTTTTTTTCTACAAGATCAAAGTTTATGCTTCTGTAGATGCTCTGCCATAAATGCTGTATAAGCGATGATACAAGCAGTTCTTCATTCCTCTCTTCTTTATGAATTTGAATGATCTTACGAAAATCAGATAAAACGGAAGCATTGGAACGCTCCTGCTCTCTGAATATGATGCAGGGGATTGATGAATTTGTTACAGGCAGAACATATTTTTTGAATATAAGGCTGTCGTCGGGAGATATAAAGGAAGGCAAAAAAAGAAAATTCGGAATGGATGCTGCGCAGGGAGAATAGAACTTGTGCAGTATTTTTGTGTTTATGAATATAGCATCACCTTCATTTAATGTGAAATCCTGATCACCAACCCACATGGTCACGGTACCGCTCTCTATAAGAACAAATTCAAGTTCGGTGTGCCAGTGCCAGTCAATACAGTTAAAGTCAAACATGTTCATATTTTCAT
>JAEEGK010015887.1_pt1 | contig 16611 bp, 14 predicted proteins | sample 8958771 | NCBI WGS metagenome assembly JAEEGK01 (sample SAMN16246547, study PRJNA631951) | gut metagenome | biome: gut microbiome; feature: rumen; material: SC-attached | host: Bos | place: Iran: Karaj | collected 2018-10 | reverse complement strand
ATTATCAACCCAAGGACAATGATGATCCATATTTAAAACACATTTATTACAAACAGAACAATGATGTGATCTTTCAGGTTTAAAAGCATTACAAATTAAACAATATCTTTTTCTTTTAAAATCATCATCACCAATATAAAATCCCCAATATAAAGGAATATCTCCTGGATTTGTGTTCATTGCAGTTATAAAACACCATAAAAGAAGAATTAAGATTAATATAAATATTGCTATTAATGATACTATTATTGTTGTGTTTTTTGATGTTAGAGATTTAAACATTATTTCATATATGTATGTGTAGGAATCTATGATTATTGCTATTATTATTAATAATATTAAGAGTTTGCCATAGTTTTTTTTTGGCTTTTTTTTATCAGGATCTGATAATGGATCTTTTTCATTGCTTTTGTTATTGTTTTCCATTGGTATTTCTTTTTAATTTTTTTATTTAAATTGAATTTATTTTTTAAATGGTTATTGGTTTTATTTATAATATAGTAATTTTTTGGTTAATTTTTATTTATTTTTCTTTATTTAATTCTAATGATAATATATGTTTATTGAATTTTATTTATATAATTTTTTATTAAAGATGTTATTTTATTTCATCTATTTCTATGGAATTTTTTTTCTTTTGATTATTTAAATAAATAGGTTTTTATTTTTTTTTATATTTTTATCTGTTAATTTTGAATTATCTTTATTGTTTTATCAATTAATGATTTTGGAAATTAGTCTATTTAACTCATTTTCAATTAAATTAATTTATTGACTAATATAAAAATAATTAATTTTATTTCAAACTATTAAAAATTTATCTCATTAAAAGTTTGACAATCAATTGTTGTTGAAATTGAATAATCTTTTCCTTCCAAAATCCCAAAATATTTAATATTTTTTTTCATATCTGATAAATTAAATATTAATAAGATAGGAATACTAATATTTATTGTAGAATAAATCAAAAGTAAAAATAACCATTTGAATATTTCTGTCATTTCTAAATCAGGTAGATTAAAAATTAGCATTTGAAAAATTATCTCATATAACATATTTAAAAAGTAAATAAACATTATTGTTATTGTTAAACAAAAAATGTTTTTTATTCTTTTATAATAATCTCTATTAATTTCTTCAAATCCTTGTAAAAATTTAATATATATATATAAAGTAAAAAAAAGAATTGATAATAAAGAGAAAATGTTAAAGAAATTAAAAAAAATTTTAGGAAATACTTTTATACAAAGAAAATCCAAAACATTAATTCCAAATTGAGAAATAATAACATATCTTAGTTTATCCTTAATTTTCCTTAATCTTTTTTCTTGCCTTTGTAAATATATTTTATCTTCATCATTATAATTTTTATTTATATTTAAAGCTTTAGATTCTATATAAATATTAGTATTTTTTATCTTTCTTTTCTTTGATTCATTTAAAATATTTTTTTCTTCATTGTTTTTTGTTGTTAAATGTTGATTGGTATCTAAAATATATGTTTTATTATTTGATTTTTCTTTTAAAATATTTGGTTTAAAAGGAGAGAGCGAAGAAATATTTTTTTGATGTTTTTTTATATCCATTTATTTATTAAAAAATAAATTTAAAATAAAAAAATTCAAAATTTGAATATTAATAATATTATCTAATATATATATGAAAGTATAATATATAATAAAAAAAGAAAAAGTAATAATTATCATTCATAAAATAAAACATTTTCTAATTTTAACTCATAAGATTTCCCTGAACCTGTATTTCCTTCAGATCTATTTCTAGAATTAATAGTAGCTTTATAAACAGTGTTTACTTTTCTTCTTGGAAGATATAAAACTTTATTAAATTTTTGAAGAATATTTTCATTTCTTTGTTTTTCTCTTTCTTTTTTTAATTCAATATTAATTTTATTATTATTTCTTCTTTTTTCATTTTCAACTTTAGCTTTAACAAGTGCTAGAATTAAAGAATTTTTTATTCCTCTATTAAAAGTATTTAATTTAGTTATAGTTGACATTAATATTTGTTCTAAAATTGTCAAACAAAATAAAACAGAATCTTGTTTATTTCCTTTATATAAAAAATACTCTTCTCTTGAATTAATAATGGAATAAAAATGTTCACAACCAAATTGTTTTTCAACATTAATTGGTAAATTATTTATTATTTTTATTAATTTTTCATATATTTTTCTTTTAGCTTTTCTCTGTGCTTTCATTGTATTTATAGTTTCTAAAGTATTACTTAATTTAATATTATCATTTTTTAAAACAATTAATTTATCTGATAACTTTTCAAATTCATAATTATCTTTTTCATCTTTAATTTTTCCTTTTTGAAGTAAATGATTTTGTTCAATTTTTAAATTAACTAATTCTTTATTTTGTTCTTTATGAATAGAAAATAACTTTATAATATTAAGTTTTATATTATGAACATCATTATCATATTCTTCAAAAGAATGATAAATCACTGGAGGAGGTATAGTTTCTTCTTTTTTAAAAATTTTATTTTCCTTTTGAGTAGGTTTACTTAAAACAACAGAACCTCTTTTTTTAAAAAAAGAAGATCTTTTTGTAAAATTCTCATTAAAAGATTTTCTTCTTCCAAATGTTGAATTTCTCTTACTTAAAGGTTTTTTAGGTTGTGGAACTACAGGTAAATATTTTTCTAATTTATATATTTTTATTATATCCAATGGTAAATCTTTTAAATTTGAAACTTTATATTTTACACGTAGTAAAAAATTTCTAAAATTTTCTCCATCAATTATTGATTGTTTTTTTTTTTCTACTCTTGATTGTAAATCTTTCACCAAAGATTTTACTTCTATTTCTTTTAACATTATTTTTCTTAATGTTGTTTTTTCTTTTTCTATCAATTTTGACAAAAATTTACAGTATTTTCTTAATTGATATGTATACTTATCTAATAAATCTTTTGAATAATACAATTGAAAAATTTGTAATTTGAATCTATCAATTTCAGTTTTTTGAGATTCTAATAAATTTGTTTTTTCTTTTTTAAGAATTTTTAATGTCATTTTTGCTTTTCTTTCACTTTTTATTTTTCTTTTAAAATCTGATAAATTGTCCTCTCTTAAAGAATAATAAGGATAAATATTATATTTTTTAAGTTGAATTGGAATAAAACTATCTTTTGATAATGTTTTATATTTTCCTGTATATTCTTCTTCATCTAAAAGTAATTCAGGATTTAATTTTGTTAAAAATAATTGATGAGATTCAGTATCAATTGTTTTCATTATTTTTTCATTCTTTGATAATTTTAGTTTCAAATAATTTTTATGATAATCTCTCAATGGTATTCTATTATTTTTATCAAAAATTTTGGTATTTGATAAAGTAGATGAAGTTAATAATCTTTTATTAAAAGAAGAAGTTGAATAAAAACTGGAAGTAGTTTTATTTGCCCTTGAAAGAATATTATCTTTATTTAAATTCATATATATTTATTGATATTAAATTAAATAAAATTTTTATTTAAGTTACATATTCAATAAAAAATTAAAAAAAAATTCTTTAAAAAATAATAAAAAAAATGAATTATTTTACCAAAAGGGCACCCAATTATGATACCACAAATGAACATATCTTTGTGCAGGATCGATAACAATATAAAAGAAATTTTGTGGATGAAACTTATTTCTATACAAATCACATTTTTCAACATCTAAAATTTGAATAGGAATACTTCTAATAATAATTTTATTACTTTCATTATCTTTAATAGCATTGACTAAATCTTTATAAAAACATTTAGTCATTTCTAAATAAGGAAAAACAGTATTTTCATATTGACAAAGAGACCCTCCAATAACAATTCTACTAAAAATATGAAACAAAAATTCTTCTCTTGTATTTTCATCAAAAACAGAAAAAGCTTCAGAATCTTCAACTAATAAACTTTGTTTTAATTTATCACTAACAGTAATATCTTCAATATATATATCATAATCTTGAAATATATATCCTGTTTCTTGAGATGCTAAATTATTTTCATATATTTTATCAAATATATCCATATTTGTTGCACTTGTTCTTAATATTTTATATTTTATATTTTTTATCTCATCACCTTCTTCAGGTATTATTTTTGAAATTGGAGGGAAATTTTTTTTTATTGTTGGATCATTAAATAAATCTTTTAAAAAACGATCTATATCAGTTAATGTTATTGATGTGTTAAAACGAAATTTAGTTAATTCCATATTTTGAGTTAAACCCCATTTTTCTAATGTTTTAAAGTTTTCTTTTGTAAATATATTTGAATAAGATGAAGGATCTGTTACTATTTGGAATATGTATTTTAAAGGAGCATCTTCTTCATTTGTTTTTTCTGTTGTTATTTTTGGGTTTTCCATTTTTTTAAAATTTTTTAATTTTTTTCTAAATGATTTTATTTTTTTTTTCTTATTTGGTGATATTTAATTTTTTAAAATTTTTTGGGTTAATATGGAAAAATCATTTATAAGTTTATATTCGATAAATGTTTCAGATAATATTTGGAATTCCCCTAAAAACACTGACATAAATGAAAATTTTAAATATTATAAAGAAAATAATGGAAATATATCAGAAGAAAATTTAAAAATTATTTCTTCTATTGCTTCAAATTTAGAAGAAATAATCAATGATAATTATATCAATTATAACAATTTAATTTCAAAAAAAGATAATTTTTGTTCCATTTATCTTCCTTGTATTTCAATAGAAAATTATTTAAAAAGAATTTTTTATTATTGTAAAATTAATATTTCAACTTTAATTCTTGCAATTGTGTATATTGATTATTTTTGTGAAATAAATGGGTATATTCTCACTTTAAATAATATATATAGAATTATAATGGTAAGCATTGTTTTAAGTATTAAATTTAATGAAGATATTTTTTATGGGATTTCTTTTTATGCAAAAGTCGGAAGTTTTAATCCTGAATTATTAAATAGTTTAGAATTTGAATTTTATATTAAAATTAATTTCAAATTATTGGTTAATGAATCATATTATGAAAAATATTTTAATTATTTTTCAAGGAATTATTAAATTACAAAATAAGTTTGTTTTCTTTATATTTTGATATTATTATTAATATATATATGTCTAAAAAAGTTTAAATGATTTAAAAAAGGATAATAAACAAATTATATATATATATTATTGTATTATCTAATATATAAGATACAAATTAAATAATATTGTAAGGGATGATATAAAAAATATAAAATAAAATTATTTTAATATGTAATTTATAATATTCTATATTTTAATATTTACTAATTAAAACAGTATAATTTATGAAATAAATTAATTATTTTTTTGAAAATATAATAATAATAAACATCGCAAAATTTTATAAATGATATTTTCTAATAAAATGAATAATGTTAATAACTTTTCTATTTCAGATTTAAAGTAAGAAACATTAAATAATATTATTAGGGCCCTTCATAACAAAATAATATCCGATAAAAACACAGTTGAAACCGAAACAAAAAATATTTTCAATTCAATAAATACCTTTAAGCACTTAATCTCTCTTTTAAATAATATGAATCATTTAAATTTAAATTTTAATTTTGAAAATTCATATTTTCCAGAATCAAGTATTTCAACCCCAAATTACATAAATAAAAAAAGATCAAGAATAATAATAAATAATTATCCAAAGTCAAAAATTTTTAAAATTACAAAAATAAAAGACAAGGAATTAGAATTAAAAAAAGAAGAATTAAGATTATATAATTTACAAAATATATATAAAAGAAGTAGTAAATATAGAGGAGTTTCTAGAAATGGAAATAGATGGCAAGTTTTAATTATGATTAATAGAAAGAAAACATATATTGGAAATTTTGAATCTGAAGAAGATGCTGCAAGAGCTTATGATCAATATGCTATTAAATATCATGGAAATAAAGCTAGGACTAATTTTTTTTATGAAGGATATTGTCAAATACAAAATAATTGAAGTTATCTTTGAAAAAAAAAATTTTTTATTTTTTTGATTATTAACTTATAGTTAATTTTATGTATACTTCTTGTTTTTTTAAATATGTGGAAAAATTTATTAGCTTTATTAAAATTTAATTTTAAAAAAAGTATTTTTATAAGTTTAGTGGGTAAAATTTTAATTTATGGTTTATGAGAGTTTTGAAAAGTAGTTAATATTATTGTTGATATATATATCATTAGATTAAAATGATTTTGCTTTATTTTTATAAATACAATTGTCAATATTAAAATAAATTTTATATTTTTTGAGCTTTTAAAATTTAATTATATTATAAGATAGCCCCATAAAATTAATTTCAATAATAATTTATATTATAAAGAAACAAAGAAAATTAAATTAAAAAATAAAAAAATTAAATATAAATTAATCATAAAATATTATAAAAGTAATTAAATACCAGAATAGATAAGTCTATTCAAATTATATCAATATCAAGATTAGTTATTCGAATTGAAAGTTGTTCTTTTTTCAAACATGTCATAATAGAAAAATAAAAATATTCAAATAAAAAAACTAAATATATGCTAATCTTCTTCTTTATGAAATAATTATTTTTTTTCAAAATTATAATTTTAATCAATAGAACATTTTTAACTGAAGTGTATTAATTTTTCATTTCTTTCTATGTTTTAAATATAATATTTTCAGGGAATCAATTAATTAGCCATAATATATTATATAAGATTTTAAATATAAATGTTATCTTTTTTGTTCTATCTATTTTCATTTTTTCTTACCTCAAAAAATAAATAAATTTTTCTCTCATATATTGAAAGAAGGGTTTTTTATCAATAGTTGTGATATGGTGTCATACCTATAGATATATAAATAATAATTTCAGTGAAATACTTGTTAGATTTAAAGATTGTAGTTGCTCCACTTAATGTTTCATATTCCATCTTTGAATATTATTATGTTTTCCATATTTTTAGAAATGTTTTATTTATAATCATATTCAAATATATAAGAATATCATTTTTATTTCCTATATTATATTCCTAATCCTATTCTTTTTTAAACTTTTTTTACAAAAATAAAACTTTAGTAAATGGATTATTTAGGAAGTAATTGATAATATGAGTTTTGTTTTTGTTGGAAATTTCATTTCTAAGTTATATTCTATATCATTTTTTTATAGTATTATAATTAATTTTGATTTCAGATGAAATACTAATATATATTTTTCATGATAAAAGAAATTATTTAATTTATATATTGGATAAAATTCAAAAAAAATATTCTTTTTTAACTTAAGGATATTCAGTTGATTTTGGATTTCAAAATTTAATTTCTCCTAATTTTAGATAATATTATTTTGCATATTTAATTAATTTAAATTATAAAGAAAGAGAATAAAGGTATACTTATTATTTTTATTTTAAGAAAATATTTATTTCTTTATTTAATGCTAACTATCAGAATTTTAATCAATTCTTTTTTCTAAATTTACTATTTTATCAATAAAATAAATTAAACTTAAGATTTGTTAAAATAAGTAAGTAATGCTTTCTTTTTTATAATAACATTAACATATATAATATTTAGAAATAACCATCTGGATTTTTAAAAAATTTTTGATTTTCTAAATAATTGTTCAACCTGGGTAGACAATTCTTTTATGGTAATTATTATTACGTTAAAAATAAAAAAATTGAAAAAATAAAATTGTATAATTAATATAAAAAAATATAATGATAAAGACTCCAAAATGGTTAGTAATAAAAGGTCAATTGAAACCGGAATCAATAAATGTATATGAAGATAAATCAGAATTTAATTTTCTGAATGATAAACCAACAAGAAATTCTTTTAAAAAAAATTCAAGAAATAATAGTACAACATATCAATCTCAATCTCAAACTCAAATTAGTAAATTATTAACAATAAATGAAAATATAGATTCTCCTATAAAACCAGTAAATTTATTTTCTCAAAAAAAGCATACAAATAAAAAAGAAATTTTATCTATTTCAAACTTTGAAAAAACATATAATAATTTATTTAAAGAATCAATAAATCAACTTCCTTTAATTTTAAATCAAAGTAATAATTCAAATTTAAGAGTTAATAGTAAAAAAAAAACTGTTCCAAACTCAATAAATGAATTAGAAAAAAATAATTTTTCAATAAGAAAAAATAAAAAAAATGATACTCAATTAATGAATATTGGAAAATTAAAATATTTAGATTTAATTAAAAAACATTTCCTAGAAAATTATATTCAATATGAAAATGAATGTGAAAAATGTTTAACTGATTATAAAAGAAGGAAAAAATTAAAATTAAAAATTCAATTAGATAAAATGGGAGACGCTTTGAATAAATTTAATATGATTGATTATAAAAATTTAGAAAATTCTGATTTATGTGAAGAGAATATTAATAAAGTTCAACAATTAATTAAAATTGTCAAATTAAAAGATAGATTTAATGATCTTGATGAATTAACTGATCGTAGAAATAATAATGAAGAATATAGGTTTAGTAAAGATTATTCAAGATTTAAAAAAATGAAAAATATTAGTAACAGTAAATTTTTAAAAACTTTTTTTAAACCTAAGACAATAAGAAAATTTTATTCTTATAGTGGAGCTTATTTTGGAGTTTAATTTTAATCATTTTTTCAAAAAATGTAAAGTTTATATATTTGATGAATAAGAATTATATTTTTAGAAGGTATAATACTATTATCGTTTATTTAAAATAAATAAAATTATGTATTAATATTATAAAATAATATTTTTTTTAACGGATATTATTTATTTATTTTAATAATAATTTATAATAATAATGGAAAATATATTTAAAGAAGATGAATATTCACCTTCTTATAGTATTCATACACCAAAAAAAAAAAATGAAAATTATAATTTAATTAATAAATTTATTGTTCCAGTAAATAAAAGTTCATCTACAATTCCAATTCAACCAATAATATTTGATTTATTAAGAATAGAATCTTCTTTAAGAACAATGAACGAATATAAAGATGAAATTTCTCTTTTTAAATATTACAATAATAAAGTTAATATTAATGATATAAAAGAAAAAAATTATTTAACTAAAATTACAACATCATTTTGTTATATTGGTATTTTATCAAATCAATTAAAAAAATGTTTAATTGGTAATTATTATTATGAAAATCAAGATCAATATATTGGTCAATGGAAAAATGATGTCAAAGAAGGATATGGTATTTATTTTTATTATAATGAAACTAATTTAGAAGAATTATATATTGGAAATTGGAAAAATGGGAAAAAAAATGGAAAAGGTTTTTACATTTGGAAATTTTCAAATAATTCAATTAAATTTAATAACAGTAATTATGATGTTATTTATGGTAATTTTGAAGATGATAATTTCATAAATGGTTATTCTATTACAAAAAATGAAAAAAATTATTTTGTTTATTATGGTAAATTTGATAATGGAAGAAAAAATGATGAAAATGCTTTTTTTTTTGAAAATAATGATATGGGCTTTAATGGAAAATTTGAAAATGATGAATTAAAAGAAGGAAGAATTGCTCTATTTAAAAAAAATGATAATAATATTTTTATTGTTAAACAATCATATAATACTGAAAAAAGTATAGATAAAATTAATGATATATTTAATTTAGTTGATGATAAAGAAAAAGATGAATATATAATAAAAAAAAGATATGAAGTCTTTGGCAAAAATTTTAATGATAAATTCAATGATTTATATAATTATTCAAAAGAACTTTTAAATAAATTTTCAAATATAGATTCTATTAATAATATAAATATTAAAGAACATATAATAAAACCATTTGAAAATTTTCTTAGAATTTAAAATAAAAAATATCAAATTTATATATTATATTTCAGTTTTTATCAAAAAAAATATAAAATAAATAAAAAAAAAATAGTCCAAAATTAAAAGTAAAATTTATGTTTCAAACACCAAAAATATTAAAACACTAAAATAAAAAAATCAATTTAACTTTTTTAGCAGTTTATATTAATAGAAATAAAATAAATTAATTACAATACTCTTCAAATTACAAAAGAAAAATTAATTTGGTGTATATAAGCAAAAATGACTAATTAAATATATATTTTTAAATAATAGAATTCAAAATTTATAATTCTTCATTGAGAAGAAGATTTTTTTCTTTTTCTTTCATTATCATTAATTATTGATAAAACATGTTCCATACATTTATCATGTTGACTTTCAGAATAATCTTTATTTACTCCACATCGATTACATTTTTTTCTAAAAGAAAAATTTAAATTTTTACAAAAATAACAAGTCCAATCCCCTTCTCTTACTTCAAAATTTTTTTTATTTTTCTTTTTTTTTCTTATTGGAATAATTATATCACAATTTTCTTCATTAATATTATTTACATTTTTTATTTTATTGTAGTTACTATTTTTATCTTTTAGTTTATTTATACTTTTATTAAATTTAAAAATTTCTTCTTCTTCTTCTTCCTCTTCTTCTTCTTTTTCTTCTTCTTCTTTTTCTTCTTCTTCTTCTTCTTTTATATTTTGATTATTATTATTATAATTATGAAGTGATGAAAATAATATATCATTTTCGTTTATTTCATTTTCTAAAATTGAAGAATTTATTGTGTCTAAAAGGTCTTTTGATAAATATTGTCTTATTGGTAAAGTTTCGTTTTTAGAATTTAAAGTTGTATTTATTGAAACATTTGGGTCTGGTAAATTTTGAGAAGGAAAAGCAAAATTTTCTAAATTAAAATATAATTTTGAAGAAAACGTGTCTTCATCTTTTTTTTCCTTTTTTTTTTTACTTAAATATGAATGAAGCATTATTTTTTTATTATATGTTAATGGTTATGTAAGAATTAAATTTTATTTTAAGTGCAAAAGAAGTATAGACCATTATGTAATTAAAAAAAAAAATAAAATTTTTTTTATTCTCAAATTATTGGTTTTTTCAAAAGAGAATGTTTTTAAATTTCATTCAACATAAATTACTAATTAATAATATTTAAAAATTGGAAAATGAAGTATTTTTTAAAATAAGGAAAAAAATAATTTATAGGCATGATTGCTATTCCTGTTGAAAATAATGAAATTTAATTGAAATTTAAATAGGTAAATAAAATTAAAGTTAATAAATGAATTTTCAAGAATAAAATATGGTTTTTTCCTTTTAAAATTACTTTTATGAAACTTAAGTTTATAATCACTTTTTTGGTCAAATTAAAATTTTTACTCTAATATTCAAAAATATTTTATAATTAGAATAATTAATAAAACAAAATGTTTAATTATAATAAAAAATGTTATTTCATCAATACAATAAGTAATAATCATAAATTAATTAACATATAAATTTAAAAATAAATAACAATAATCAATTTAAATTTTTAATTAATTTTCCATTTTAAATTTAATTCATAAATAAAAAAAATAAGAATTTAATATCCAAAAAAATGTCAGAAATAGAAACAACAAAAAATGAGCAAGAAAAAAAAGAAAATGAATTGAATCAAAGTCTAAATAAAAGCTTTAGACAAAATATGATGTGTAATCATTGTATGTATGTTTGTAAATCTTATGAAGAAATGAAAGAACATTATAAATCAGAATTTCATAAATATAATTTAAATAGAGTAACCATGAATCTTAATCCACTTTTATATGAAGATTATTTAAAAAAAAAAGAAATGTTTATGAAAAAAATGGAAGAACAAAACAAAAAAAAAAAATTAGAAGAAGAAAATCAACAAATTGATTTATATTGTGAAATATGTGAGAAAAAATTTTCAAATAGAAAAAAATTAGAAGAACATCTTAATTCAAAAAATCATAAAAAAAATGAAACAGAAAAAAAGAAAAAAGAAGAAAAAATGAAAAAAGAAGAAGATGAAAAAAAGGAAAATAATTCATCAGAAATAAATACAGATAATAAAAAAGAAGAAGATGATAAAAAAAAAGAAGCAGAAAAAACAACATTAGATGATATATCTATTTGTGTATTTTGTAATCAAAAAAATGAGAATTTAGAAAAAAATATATATCATATGGTAGATATTCATAAATTAGATGTTCCATTTTTATTTTGTATAAAAAATTATCCTGGATTAGTGAAATTAATAGCAAAAAAAATATTTAAATATAAAGCATGTTTAACATGTGATACTCAAAAATTTGAAACTTATAAATCATTACAAAATCATATGATTGATAAAGGACATACTAGAATTAATAATGAAGATTTAGATGAATTTTTATTTAAATATTATGATACTAAGAAATTATTAAGTATTAAAGATATTTCTTTAAGAAAAATGAAAGAATTTAAAATATTATCTTTAAGATTAAAAGTAGCTAAAAATTTAAAAGAAAAAGATTCTGAAGGTAATCAAGATTGGGTCGAAGTCGATGAATATGAAGATGAAGATTTTGAACCTATGACTTTACCTAATGGTGAATTATTATTACAAGATGGAACTATTTTAGGGAGCAAAATTTATAATATTTATTATAAACAAAGAATTAAATTACAAAGATATGAAGCTTTACAAAATGAATTAAATCATATTAAAAATAAAAGAATTGTTAAAAGAAGAAATTTTTTAAGAAGGAATAATATGAAAAGAGGAAAAAATTTTGAAGTGGTTAAAGGTTCTAATAAAGGTAATTATAAAAGATGTAATATTTTGGTTGTTAAACGACCACAAAATCCTATAGTATAAATATAGATTTTTATAAATTAAAAAAATATTTTTAGGGATTATTATATTATTTATTGAATAAAATAAATTCATTTTTCTTATATATTTACCCCTTTTTTGAATTTTTTGATTTATATTAATTAAAAGTATTAAATATATTTACACAAATGATGTATAAATTGGTTTTTAGTTAAATATAAACTTAATGATATTGTTAATAGATTAAGAATAAATATGATTTATGAAATTTAACTTTGTTATTTCTGCGAATAAATATCATTATTTAATTTATAAAAATAATAAAATATGACAAATTAAATTAATTTTTTTTTCATGTAAAATTTATTAATCTTCAATTGAAATATATTGTCATTATTTTATAATTGAATATAAACATTAATATTAATTTAATTTTTAATAATATTAAAATTATTTATAAGAATGACAATTTAAAGTTTTTTTTAATTAAAGATCCCATTTTTATATCTCTGTCTCATTAATTTGTTTAAGATAAGAGTCAAATAATTGATTTGTATTATTCAAAGTTTCAAAATAATATTCTAAATCATTTTGAATTGACGAATTTTTTTTACAATCATTTATTAAACTATCATTATCTTTTATTTCATTTTCTAAATTATCATTCATTTGAATTTTTTCAAGTAGATCATCATATTCTTTAATATTTTTATTTTCTTTATAACATAGTTTTAATTCTTTTAATAAATCTAAAAGGCTTTGAGTTTTATTTTTCACATCTTTTATGTCCTCAACTTTTATTTTATTTCCAAAACAATATGTCATAATTTTAAGAATATAATTTAAATTAACATTATATTTTTTATAATAATCAAAAACTCTAATTTGATTATTATAATATTGTTCAAAGTTTTTATCATTAAAATTTGATTTATCTTTATTTTTTAAATTGTTTCTTTCTTGAATAATTCTATTAATTTTCTTTGTGATTAAAATATCAATTGCCTTTGTGAAAAGAATAAATTTATCAAAAACATTTTTAAATTCATTTATTAAAAAATCACTTTTTAAATCAGGTTTAACAATATAATTAATATCTAAATCAATATTATTTTCATTAATAAATTCTTTTTCATATATATCTTTATGAACATTTAAAAAAAAATCTTTTCTTTCTTTTGTTAAATTAATCATATTTTGTATTAAATGACAAATATTTTTTTTTAAATATTCATTATCTTCATAATAATGATAATAATTATTTTTTAAGTTCATTTCTAACTCTTCAGTTAAAGAAATATTTTTAGAATTAGAATTACTTCCATTTAAATTATATGTTAAATAATACTCTTGTAAAGGAATTGATTTAATTGAATCATAATCTTTTATTTTTTTTTCTAATTGTTCAATTGTTTGAATTAAACTTTGTCTTTTTTCTTCATATTGATTTTTATCATTTTTCATTTGATTTAAAATTGTTGCTTCCTTAGATTTATTTTTTGTTATTTCATTTTTTAAATTATTTATTTCATTTTTTAATTTATTATTTTTATTTTCTAATCCTACTTTTTCGTTATATTGATCTTGTTTAATATTTAATATTTGAATTTTATATTTCTCATTATCATTCTTGTATTTTTCTAATTTGTTTTTTAAGTTATTATTTTCATTTAAGAGTTTAGTCATATTATTTAAATATTCCATGTTTTTATCTCTATTTTGTCTTGTTATCATTAAAATTAAATTCATTTTTTCTATAAATGAATTTAAATTTGATTCATTAAGGTTTTCATAAATAAAATTAAAAGAAGGAAAATTAAATATTTTTAAATTATTTTCAATATCATCTATTGTATTTTTTAAAAAAGGAGTTAAATTATTATTATTTTTATTAGATGATGTATTATTTTCTTTTTCAATTGAGAAATTAATATTTGGATCAATATTTTCACATCTTTTTTTTTTTGTTTTTACAAATGATAAATCATTACTTTCCAATAATTTATCTATATCATCATAATCACTCATAGACATTTTTAAATTTTAAATTTTAAATAAATAATTTTTTTTCTTTTTAAATACAATTTCATCCAAATTTTATTTAATAATTATTTTCTAGAAAATAAATTAAAAACATGAAAAATAATATCTTCAAATTTTACATAGGTATATTAATACTTTGAAATATATATTAACTGAATTTTTAAACTCAATTTATTATCAGATTATTAGAATGGTTTATCTAGCTCAAGAAGATAGAAAAATGTTTTTCTTCCAATTTTTTTGGGATAATTCTTTTATACATTTTAAAATATTTTAAAACATTCTCAAAATAATAATATCTTTTGAATCACAATTAAAAATTATAAATAAATACATCAAATAATTCTTTCTTCCTCAATTTATATTTTTATGAATATCAAAAGTAAAATTTCATTATTATAAGTAATTTAACTTCAATTGATAAATTAATTTTATCTGAAAGTTGTATTTTCTTGTCATAAATTAACATATCATTTATTAATTATTAATAAATGATATAATTAAACTTAAATTTGATATGCTTTATAAAAGAGAATTAATTCTAATATCAATAGATTTAATTAAATGGTAAAACTTATTTTAAAAAATATAAATATTTCATATGACTTTTCTATCGGAAATGTTTGTCAATCTATGAATGATTCATTTTTTTCCAATATTTTAAATTATATTCCTAAGATAGTGCAATTAATTGAATAAAAATAATTAAAGAAAATTTAATTTAGTTGATATTGATATAAATACTGTTATGTCATTAAGTCAATATAAAATTGACTTTAATGGATAAATGAATAATTTTTTTACTATAAAAATTATTTGAAATTATTAAACAATTTTTATTAAAATTAAATAATTGCTTTTATTAAATATTTTTATAATTTTTCTATATTTTTTTAAATGTCAAAAAATGAAGGTGAACAAAATATAGAAATGTTGAATAAAAAACAAGAATCTAAAACAAATAAAAGTCAAAGTAGAAATAAAAAGAATGAAAAAAATGAAAAAGACAATAATAGTCAAATTTCAACAAAAGAAATATCACCAAGAAATAATTCATTAACTACAAATGAAGAAAATATTTTAGTAAAAATAATGGAAAACCATAATAATTCTTCAATTTCAAAAATTTGTGAATTTTTTAATCAATCAAATTTAAATTATTCTAAAATTCATAGTAAAAATTTATATGATGATGATAAAAATAATTTTATATATAATAATATTATTAAAAATAATTTTAGAAGAATTAATTCAATTTCTGAAAAATTAAGTTCAATGAAAAATCCAGATGAAATTTCAACAAAAGAAAGTTTTATTTGTGGTTATATCAATAATAAAAGTAGAAATTATAATAAAAGTGATTTAAAACACCAAGTTAAATTAACTTGTTGCTTTTTTAATGATAATTAATTCTAACGATTTATCATTTAATGTATACATTTTAATAGTTAGTAATAATAATAATATAATTATTATTATGGTTAGAATTCATAATTTTTTCTTTATAAATAATAATTGTTTCAAACAAAAATTAAATATTAAACCTAAACCAATATAATATAAATAAAAAATATATATATAAAATATCAATTATGTTTAAATCAATTGTTTTCATAACAAAATATAAGTTAATCATTACTAAAAACACAAAAAAAAATAAAAAAAACTTCATAAAAAATAAAAAATTTAAAACAAAATATTCAAAAAATAAAAAAATTTTAAAAAAATTCTCCAGATTTAACGAGCCATCATCATTCTAACAAATTCTTCATAATTAATCATTCCATCTTCATCAATATCAGCTTCATTAATCATTTCAGTAGCTTCTTCTTCAGTCATTTTATCTCCAATAGTCATCATAA
>JAEEGK010015886.1_pt1 | contig 16612 bp, 16 predicted proteins | sample 8958771 | NCBI WGS metagenome assembly JAEEGK01 (sample SAMN16246547, study PRJNA631951) | gut metagenome | biome: gut microbiome; feature: rumen; material: SC-attached | host: Bos | place: Iran: Karaj | collected 2018-10 | reverse complement strand
GCATCCGACTCTGCCATCAGCTCACGAGCCGTTTCTATGATACCGTTGGCACCAACATAAGCCTCCAGACAACCTTCATGACCACAGCCGCACTTACGGCCATTCTCAACGATACAGGTATGTCCAAACTCACCAGCGAAGCCTAAATGACCGACATGCTCTTTTCCATCTGTGAAGAAACAGCTGCCTATACCAATGCCCAGACTGACGATGATGAAATTCTTCATACCGTGAGCACTGCCAAACGTATATTCGCCAAGGGCAGAGATATGCGCATCATTAGAGAGAGCCACAGCCAGACCCATACGGTCACGAAGCATCGCTGCCAAAGGAACAATGCCCTTCCAAGGCAGATTGGCAGCATTCTCAATACATCCGGATACAGAGCTGGCGCTGGGGGCACTGACACCCACAGAGCGGATAGTCTCATAACCACCATTTTCCTCTACCAGTGTTACGATCTTTTCGCTCAGTACTGTTACGAAATTATTCACTTCCGGATAGTCTTCGGTAGAAAAAGAATCTTCAGCAATAATATTGCCTCGCACGTCAACAATTGCATAAGTTGTAGATTCATTACTGATATCTACCCCAACGACTTTCGATTTAATGTTGTACTCTTCCATTTTTAGAAAAACATATTTTAGTTATAGTTCTATTTTGTGGCAAAAATAATTATTTTTTCTATACTATGCAAATCTTTGCACATTTTTTTTGCAAATATTTACCCTAACCTTGCTTTTTTCGCAAGAAATTCGTAACTTTGCAGCCATAAAAGCAAAAAGAATAGAGAAAAAGATGAACGTTTTAGAACTTAGTGAACAAGAAATCGGAAGGCGTCAGAGCCTTCAGGAACTTCGCTCGATGGGTATTGACCCCTATCCTGCTGCTGAGTATCCTGTAAATGCATGGAGTACAGATATCATAGAAAATTTTGAAGATTTACCAGTCATTGGCAAGGATGAAGAAGGAAATGACGTGCGTGAGACCGCCACACCCGAAAACAGCCGTATGGTAAGCATCGCAGGCCGTATCATGAGCAAGAGCATCATGGGAAAGGCTGCCTTTGCCAAGTTGCAAGACTCAAAGGGTCGCATACAGGTGTACGTTCAGCGCGACTCCATCTGTCCTGATGAAAACAAAGACCTATATAATATAGTATTTAAGTAGCTGTTGGATCTGGGTGACTTCATTGGTGTGAAGGGCTATGTGTTCCGCACCAAGACTGGCGAGATCAGCGTTCACGTGATGGAGCTTACTGTGCTCAGTAAGAGCTTGAAGCCCCTGCCAGTGGTTAAGACCGATGCTGACGGCAAAGTATATGATGCTTTCGACGATCCTGAGCTGCGCTATCGCCAGCGCTATGTTGACCTTATCGTCAACGCAGGCGTGAAAGACACTTTCCTGAAGCGTGCCACCATCATCCGCACCCTGCGCCGCATCCTCGACGATGCAGGTTATACAGAGGTTGACACCCCTATCCTGCAGAACATTGCAGGTGGTGCCTCAGCCCGTCCATTCATTACGCATTTCAACGCCCTCAATCAAGATATGTACATGCGTATCGCCACAGAGCTCTATCTGAAACGCCTCATCGTAGGTGGCTTCGAGGGTGTGTACGAGATGGGCAAGAACTTCCGTAACGAAGGTATGGACAAGACCCATAACCCTGAGTTCACCTGCATGGAACTCTACGTGAGCTATAAGGACCTGCTGTGGGGTATGACCTTCACAGAGAACATGCTGGAGCAGATCTGTACTGCCGTGAATGGCAAGCCCGAGGTGGAGATCGATGGTAACATCATCTCGTTCAAAGCGCCTTTCCGCCGTCTGCCTATCCTTGATGCCATCAAGGAGAAAACTGGTTTCGACTGCGACGGCAAGAGCGAGGATGAGATCCGTGCCTTCTGTCTCTCTAAGGGTATGGAGGTCGATGAGACCATGGGTAAGGGAAAACTTATCGACGAGCTCTTCGGTGAGTTCTGCGAGGGTACTTTCATCCAGCCCACGTTCATCACCGACTATCCCGTGGAGATGAGTCCTCTCACCAAGATGCATCGTTCTAAGCCTGGTCTTACCGAGCGTTTTGAGCTGATGGTAAATGGTAAGGAGCTTGCCAATGCCTATTCAGAGCTCAACGACCCCATCGACCAGGAGGAGCGTTTCGTAGAGCAGATGAAGTTGGCAGACAAGGGCGACGACGAGGCGATGATTATCGATCAGGACTTCCTCCGTGCTCTGCAGTATGGTATGCCGCCTACCTTTGGTATCGGTATCGGCATCGATCGCTTGGTAATGCTGCTCACAGGTAAGTTTGCCATTGGCGAGGTGATGCTGTTCCCACAGATGAAGCCTGAGAAGAAGGCACCTCAGAGCACCGTTGCCGAATGGGCAGAGATTGGTGTCACCGAGGAGTGGGTTCCCGTGCTCCGCAAGGCTGGTTTCAACCTCATCCAGAACATCAAGGACGAGAAGCCCCAAGGACTGCAGCAGAAGATTGGCGACATCGTCAAGAAATACAAGCTCGACATGACCAAACCCTCTGTCGATGAAGTCGCCGCCTGGATTGAAAAGGCTAAAGAATAATTTTTAGACAGAAGAACATAAGGACATATTTAAGACTTCGCCAATTAAATTCTGTTCTTTTGTTCTTATGTCAAAAAGAAAAAGAAGATATGTACGACTGTGGTAAGATAGCGATTATCGGAGGTGGCAGCTGGGCAACAGCGATTGCCAAGATTGTGGTGGGGCACACTCACCACATCGGATGGTATATGCGCCGCGATGATCGTATTGATGACTTCCGTCGTCTGGGGCATAACCCCGCCTATCTCACCAGCGTTCATTTCAATACCGACGAGATCTATTTCGACAGCGACCTGAACCGTATCGTGCAGCAGTACGACACGCTGGTTTTCGTCACCCCCTCACCCTATCTGAAGAGCCATCTAAAGAAACTCAAGTCGCGCATCCGCGACAAGTTCATCCTGACGGCAATCAAGGGTATCGTGCCTGATGAGAATCTGGTCTGCTCCGAATATTTCCATCAGGTTTATGACGTGCCTTATGAGAATCTGGCATGTATAGGCGGACCCTCGCATGCTGAGGAAGTGGCGCTGGAGCGCCTCTCCTATCTGACAGTAGGCTGTGCCGATCGTGACAAGGCACAGGCTTTCTGCGATGTGCTCTCCAGTGATTTCATCAAGACGAAGACTTCTTCCGACGTAGTAGGCATCGAATATTCCTCTGTATTGAAGAATGTATATGCCATTGCTGCTGGTATCTGTAGTGGTCTGAAATACGGCGACAACTTCCAGTCTGTCCTCATGGCGAATGCCGTACAGGAGATGAATCGTTTCCTCACCGCTGTCTATCCGCTGGAGCGTAACATCTACGACTCCGTCTATCTGGGTGACCTGCTCGTGACAGGCTATTCCAACTTCTCCCGTAACCGCACCTTCGGATCAATGATTGGTAAGGGCTACAGTGTTAAGTCGGCACAGATAGAGATGGAGATGATTGCCGAGGGTTACTTCGGCACGAAATGTATGAAGGAGATCAATCGTCACTGTCATGTCAACATGCCCATCCTCGATGCAGTCTATAACATTCTCTATGAGCGCATCGCGCCGCAGATTGAGATCAAACTGCTAACAGATAGTTTTAGATAATAAGAACAAATAAAACAAATTTTTATGAGTAACATTAAACTTGACATTTCGAAAGCCGCCTGCTTCCTGAAGGCAGGCGCAGTAGAGGCTTTTGAGCCTCAGGTAAAAGCCGCTCAGAAGGCACTTGAAGAGGGGACATGCCCTGGTAATGATTTTCTGGGATGGCTCCACCTGCCATCAAGCATCACACCTGCTTTCCTCGATGAACTGCAGGCTTGTGCCAACGTGCTCCGCGAGAACTGCGAGGCTATCGTTGTAGCTGGTATCGGTGGTTCTTACCTTGGTGCCCGTGCCGTCATTGAGGCACTCAGCAACAGCTTCGCCTGGCTGGTAGCCGACAAGAAGAACCCCACCATCCTCTTTGCAGGTAACAATATCGGTGAGGACTACCTCTTTGAACTGACAGAGTATCTGAAAGGCAAGAAGTTCGGTGTTATCAACATCTCTAAGAGTGGTACTACCACAGAGACAGCCCTTACCTTCCGTCTGCTGAAGAAGCAGTGCGAGGAGCAGCGTGGCAAGGCTGAGGCCAAGAAGGTGATTGTAGCTGTAACTGACGCCAAGAGAGGTGCTGCCCGCACCTGTGCTGACAAAGAGGGTTACAAGAGCTTCATCATCCCCGACAACGTGGGTGGTCGCTTCTCTGTTCTGACCCCAGTTGGTCTGCTGCCTATCGCCTGCGCTGGTTTCAATATCAAGGAACTGGTTGGCGGTGCCCAGGATATGGAGAAGGCTTGTGGCAAGGATGTTCCTTTTGCAGAGAATCCTGCAGCCCAGTATGCTGCCGTACGCAACAGCCTGTACCAGAACGGCAAGAAGATTGAGATCATGGTGAACTTCCAGCCTAAGCTCCACTTCATGAGTGAGTGGTGGAAACAGCTCTATGGTGAGTCTGAGGGTAAGGACAAGAAGGGTATCTTCCCCGCCAGTGTTGACTTCACTACCGACCTCCACTCTATGGGACAGTGGATCCAGGATGGTGAGCGTACCATCTTCGAAACTGTCATCAGCATTGAGGAGCCTGAGAAGAAGCTGCTCTTCCCCTCTGATGAGGAGAACCTCGACGGACTGAACTTCCTGGCTGGCAAGCGTGTGGATGAGGTGAATAAGATGGCTGAGCTCGGTACCCGTCTGGCTCACGTTGATGGTGGTGTTCCTAACATCCGCATCACGATGCCTCGTCTCACAGAGCGTTATCTCGGACAGCTCATCTACTTCTTCGAGATTGCCTGCGGTATCAGCGGCAACCTGTTGGAGGTTAATCCGTTCAACCAGCCTGGTGTAGAGGCTTATAAGAAGAATATGTTTGCCCTGCTCGACAAGCCTGGCTACGAGGCAGACTCTAAAGCCATCAAGGAGCGCCTGGCCAAAGAGAGCTAGAAAATCTAGTAAACCTAGATGTACTCCCTGGCAATCATAAAATACTTAGAAGAACACGGCTTTGAGGCATTCCGCCCCAAAGCCGTGCTTTTCGATATGGACGGCGTCCTCTATGACTCCATGCCCAATCATGCCATTGCCTGGCAGGAGAGCATGGCTAAGTTCGGTATCCACATGACAGCCGACGATGCCTATGCCACTGAGGGGGCTCGTGGCGTAGATACCATCCGACAGATGGTATTCCAGCAGCAACGACGCGAGATCGACGAAGCCGAAGCCCAACGTATGTATGATGAGAAGAGCCGTATCTTCCATAGTCTCCCTGAGGCACCACTCATGCCTGGCATCCTCGAGCTGATGCAACAGATACATGCTGCAGGCATCCAATGCGGCATCGTGACAGGCAGCGGACAGCTGCCACTGATAGAGCGTCTTAAAAGGGATTTCGGTACTTTCGTAGATGAGGCACACATCACTACCGCCTATGATGTAAAGCAAGGGAAACCATCGCCCGATCCCTATCTGATGGGACTCCAGAAAGCAGGTGGACTTCAACCCAACGAGGCTATTGTCATAGAGAATGCACCACTTGGCGTACGTGCAGGACACGCAGCACATATCTTTACGATAGCTGTCAACACAGGACCTTTGGCTAATGAGGAGCTCTTAGGTGCTGGAGCCGACCTCATCTTCCCAACGATGGTAGAACTCAGTTGCTGTTGGCAGCAACTGGTTCCTACCCTTTAATCACACACCATCTTCGTCGGTAACCTGATTCTCCTGGGGCTGTTGTTCCTGGGTGCTGTTGGTATCCATCTGGTCATCCCGTTTGATGCTCACAGTGCCAAAATTGCTGACAGTCACCACCAAGGGGATATATTCATCAGTCTGGGGATGGCTCACACTACCGGCAAACACCAGGCTGTTACCATCAACCTTATCAAACACCAGACCTTCCAGGATACCTGTCTTCCGGTAATCATCGTCAAGCTGGGCATCAAAGTTTGCCTTCGTAAACACCTTCTTAAAGAACACGCTACCGTCGGCACGGATAATGCGAAGCGTGATACGATTATCCACGAATTTCTGTCCTGTCTCATCCTGCACCATGCGCAGACTGTCATCAGCCTGGCGGTTGATAATCACCTGATAGCCCTTGGTGAGCCACTCCACATCCTGCTTCTGATCGTAGGGCTGCATGCGGATAGGTGCCTTAGGCTTCTCTTTCTCGATGGTGGGGACGATAATATTCTGACTCTCTTTCTTCTTCCCGCAGCTGATGGCCAGAACAGCTATCAGCAGGGCAGTAAGCAGTTGTATTTTCTTCATTGCGTTGTTTATTTTTCGGCAAAGATACGAAGTTTTTCCGAAAATCAATATTTTTTTTCAGCTAATTGCGTTTTTTTTACTATCTTTGCCAGCAAAATACAATCGAACCGTCAATAATTTCTTTATGCAGACAAAGAAATACCTTATTATAATAATGATAGCTGCGGTTGTGGGCATCGTGCTTCTGATGTGCAATAGCCGTCAGGATCATTCTGAGGTCTCACAGCCTATTTCCACCATGCAGGGCATCGATACGGTTCCCCTGCTCATCACGCAAGTTCAGAAATGCGCCAAGCTTTACACGGCAGAATACCGTGTCCACAAGATAGTGACCCACGATGATGTGGTACGCCTGAAAGGCACCCTGCTCAGACGCACCTTCGATGTCAAGATGCCCATCGGCGATCGCAAGGTGGCAATCCCCATTGATGCGAAGCTCAAGGCCTATATCGACTTCAGCACCTTCTCCGAAGAGAATATCGAGCGTCAGGGCAAGAAGATCACCATCATCCTCCCCGACCCTCAGGTGACGATGACAAGTTCCAAGATCGACCAGAAGAACGTGAAGGAATATGTGTCGCTGACTCGCGCCCATTTCAGTGATGCCGAGTTGGCTAACTACCAGAAGCAGGGGCGTGAGGCTATCATCGCTGATATCAACAAGATGGGAATCATCGAGACAGCTCAGGCCAATGCCGCGAAAGTGCTGGTGCCCATGCTGACAGAGTTGGGCTACAACGAAGCCGATATCACCATCGCCTTCCGCAAGCAGTATGAACCTAACGACATCATGAAACTATTGCGATATGAAGATTAGCACCTATATCAGAATAATCATCGCCATCCTGGCTGTCGTCCTGCTGCTGGCAGGTTTCTTCTGGGTGCGCGACCTCACCAAGGACGATCACTTCACTGTTGGCAGCGATACAGAGATCGATGTCACACCTACACAGATCATAAGCATCAAGGCCATTGGCGAATGGGAGTTTCTCGCCGTCAATGCCGAAGAACTGGTTGATACCGTCCGCAAGGGATTCTTCACCGACGATCAGCTCGTCCGCATCTATTACGGCACCCTGCGCCTTGGCATTGACATGAGCCAGTTGGAGCCGGAATGGATAGAAGCCAGTGGCGACTCCGTGATGCTGCTGTTGCCGAAGGTTGGTCTGCTGGATGCCGACTTTATCGACGAGGCTCGCACCAAACCTTTCTTCGAGAGTGGCCGATGGAGTGCAGAAGCCAAGGAGGCTATGTATAAGAAGGCATACCGCCAGATGAAGGCTCACTGTCTGACCAGCGAGAATCTTCAGGCAGCACAGGCCAACGGCGAGGAACAGATGCGAAACATGATGCGATCAATGGGCTATAAAAACATCAAGATAACATGGAAGAACTAAACAATATCCTGACTGAAGTCAGCGGTTTCCTCTGGGGGTGGCCGATGATCATCCTGCTTTTAGGTACTCATCTCTATCTCACCATTCTTCTGCGCTTTCCACAGCGTTATATCTTCAAGGCTATCCGTCTGTCAGTGCAGAAGGATCCCCAGGGTACAGGCGACGTGACGCAATTCGGCTCCTTATCCACCGCCTTAGCCGCCACCATCGGCACGGGTAACATTATCGGTGTGGCTACTGCCATCGCCTTAGGAGGTCCTGGTGCCGTACTCTGGTGCTGGCTCACAGGTGTATTTGGTATCTCTACAAAATATGCGGAAGGGCTTTTGGCCATCAAATACCGCATCCAAGGTGCCGACGGCAGAATGCTCGGCGGTCCGATGTACGCCTTGGAGCGTGGTCTCGGCTGGAAGTGGATGGCAGTGCTCTTTGCACTGTTCACGGCATTTGCAGCTTTAGGTATTGGCAACACTGTACAGGCCAATGCCATTGCAACAGTAGTCCACGAGTCCTACGGCATCTCACCTTATTTCTCAGGCACCGCTGTCTGTCTGCTCATAGGAGCTGTGGTCTTAGGTGGTGTCAAGAGCATCGCCCGTGTGTGCAGCATGCTGGTGCCCTTCATGGCCTGTTTCTACATCCTGGGGTGCATCTATATCCTCATTGTCAATGCCGACTACCTCTGGCCTGCCTTAAAGCTGATATGTGAGGCAGCCTTTACGCCAGAGGCAGCAGGTGGTGGCTTTGTGGGTTCCACAGTGATGATGGCAGCTCGCTTCGGTATCGCACGTGGTCTGTTCTCCAACGAGAGTGGTATGGGTTCCGCACCCATCGTGGCAGCTGCTGCTCAGACGCGTAATCCCGTGCGCCAGGCCCTCGTATCCTCCAGCGCTACGTTCTGGGATACGGTGATCATCTGTGCCCTCACAGGTCTGGTGATTGTCAGTTCGGTAATCGCCTACCCTGACATCGACTTCTCCAACGGTGCCACCCTCACCAAGGATGCCTTCTCGAAGATTCCTTTCGTGGGACGCCCCCTGCTGACGTTCGGACTTATCACGTTTGCCTTCTCCACCATCCTTGGCTGGTGCTATTATGGCGAACGTGCCGTAGAGTATCTCAAAGGCAAGCGCTGGGTGATGGGCTATCGTGTGGTCTTCATCGCAGCCCTGTTTATCGGTAGTGTGGTCAACCTTGCTCTGGTATGGAACCTCGCCGACTGCATGAACGCCCTGATGACCATACCCAACCTGCTGTCACTGATCTTCCTCAGTGGCATCCTGGTTCATGAGACACGCAAATATCTCTGGAGAAAACGTCTGGACAAAGAATAATGACTACCTGATGGGGACGATAAACTCCATACGCGTACCATTAGTATAAGTATCGTCATAGTGCAGAAGTCCGCCCAGCTTCGAAGCCAGTCGCTGCAGCACGCTGAGGTCGATCTCCGTCTCGTCAGCCACGCCGTCGGGATTGTTATACCACGAGAACAAGGCATTCTCACGACCTTCCGGAATACCACCACCCGTATCCTGCACGATAAAGGTCAGGCTGCGGGTATTTTCATTGTATCGGCAACTGACCGTTATCTCGCCCTGCTTCGTAAACCTACAGGCTAGCAATACCAGCTTGTTGAGCACTAGTTCCACCACATGGCGGTCGGCAGATACAAACACGCTCTGTCCCGCATCCTGACGGAAGCTCATCTTCACGCCCTTCGGCACATTATGGAAATTAGCATCGATACAGCGCTCACACAGGCGGTTCGGACTGAAGCGCTCGTCCTGCAACTTATGCCCGCCTTTTCCGCCATTCGAATAGATCTCCATCTCATCCAGAAGAGTAGCCATCAGACTCGCGTGATAACTGATCTGGTCAGCCACATGTTTCTTTTCTTCTTTCGACAGATACAGGTCCTTGTTGCCCATCATGTCAGCCAACCTCACCAAAGAGTTCAGCGGGTCACGCGTCTCAAAGATGATGGCCTTGATAAAATGCGATTTCACCTTATCCGACTTGTACAGTTTCACCACTTTCGTCCGTTGTTGCATGATAACCCATAGCAACACCAGACATATCATCACCAGAATAATGACTACCACCAACATAAGACTAATTTCTAAGTTTTCTACTTGATTCTCTTCACTTCCACAATCTCAAGCACGCGGTCTCTCACTCTAAAACGCACGTCCTTGTCAAGATAAGGCATCCCGTAGATGCGTTCAGGGTCATCCTGATACTGCGGTCTCGGATCCTGTGCCAGCGTGGCCTTCAGGGCTGCTAGTTCCTTCTCAGAGAACAGCCTGGCCAGCGCATCCCCCACTTTTACCTCCAACGGCTCCCATGCCGTCTGATCCACAAATCCGCTCCTCGCCTCAGGATGAGCATCGGCATAAGCCACATAGGGCTTCACATCAAAGATGGGTGTGCCATCCATCAGGTCGGCTCCCTTCACATGGATCACCGGCCCCCATGTCGGATGCAACTCCACATGGTCCAGCTCCACACACGAGAGCCCCAGTCTGTTAGGTCTGAACGGTGAGCGGGTGGCAAATACCCCCATCCGCCTGTTCCCTCCTAACCGAGGTGGTCTCACAGTCAGGCTATGCCTCTCCGTCCGATTCGCCGAGAAGCCCCAAATCAGCCAGAGAAAATCAAAATCCTCCATCCCCCTCACAGCTTCCGCCTGCCTGTATTCTGGCTCAAAGACAATATACCCCGTCAGCTCACTGACGAGCCCACTCTGCCTCGGTATGCCGAATTTCGACTTTAATGGCGAATGAAAGAAACCTATCGGATTCACTTCCATCTTGGGTGCGAATTTACGATTTTATTGCCAAAATACAAAATAATTTCCTGTTTTTTTTTGTTTTTACCATTAATTTCGTATATTTGCAGCAAAATAATCAAACTAAAACTGATAGTATTAATGAAGATAAAGACCTACCTTTTGGCACTTACCCTCCTTTTTCTGGGCAACAGTAGCATGATGGCGCAGGTTGTTGACTATACCGACGATAAGACTTACCAGACGCTCTATGAGGCTATGTATCGTAGCTTCAATGCAGGTGACACCATAAAGTTTTTCCCAGCCATCAAGGCACTCCAGCAATATCTTCTCGACAAAAACGACCTGCATGGATACTACACGCAGCGCTGCAACGAGATCGTGTTCCTGATGAATCAGCAGCGAATCTATGAGGCTTACAAGCTGGCAAGGGAGCTGTCAAAGGAGTTGCGTGAAAAGAAAATTGAGCGGGAGATGTATATGGCCATGAATATGTTAGGCCACATCAACCGCTATTGTGGCAACAAGGAAGAGGCAAAGGAGAATTGGCGCGAGGTGCTCCGATTGCAAGAGAAATATGGCTACTATTCCAGTATGCCCACCATCTACATGAACATCGTTAACGTTGCCATCGACGATAGTCCGGAAGAGGCTGATTCCCTGTTAGAATTGGCTAAGTCCATCGCCCTAAAGTATTGTCCTGAGCGTGTATTTGACATTGAGACCCGCCTCACAGCGAGCTATTTCAACCGTGGCGACATGGACAAGTTTCTCAAAGGCTATGAGGAATACAAGAAAGGCGAGGCGGAAGGCAAGACGTCAGTTCATGGGCGTGAGATCGAGATTTTCCACGAGTCTCTGCTTGGCAATACCGATAAAGCTGTTAAGATGGCCCGTAAGGAGCTTGCCGACGAAGGACTCGACGTCATCACACTCATCTACGAGAGGGCAGGCCGTTGGCATGAAGCTTACGATGCCTTGAAGAAACAGACGGAGGCGAGCGACTCCATCGACAATGTGGTGCTTACCAACAGCATGATGGGTATCCGCGACGAGATGCGCGTCTATGAGGCAGAGCGCGAAGTCGCCCGCACATGGTTCCTCCTCATGGCTGCTGTCATCCTGTTTCTGATAATTCTGGCGGCTGGTCTCTTCTACATCACGCAGTCACGCCGCCGTCACCTCAAACAACTCAAGATAGCCTATGAGCGGGTCCTTGAGTCCGACAAGATGAAGACTGACTTCATCCAGAATGTCAGTCACGAGGTGCGCACCCCGCTCAACATCATCAGCGGCTTCTCGCAGGTGATCTCCGATCCCGAATTTGACGCTGATATAAATGAGCGCCGCGAGATAGCAAAAATGACGCAAAAGAATACCCATCTCATCACCACACTGATCGACGAGATGCTACTTCTCTCTCTCAACGAGAGCAAGGATAAAGCCAAAAAAGAGAATCAGGTAGATATTAACGAACTGATACGCGACTTGCTCCAGGAGGCAGGAGCCAACCTCTCACCCCAAACCAAGCTCCACTTCGAGAGCGACCTGCCTGACGACTTCACTATGCTCTCCAACGAGTATATGCTGAAGATCATTATCAACGCTCTCATCGACAATGCGGAGAAGAACACCCCCGAAGGCAGCATCACTATCAAGGCCAGCCAGCCCTCCGACAACGAGATCACCCTCACTGTCGAGGATACAGGCTGTGGCATCCCAGCCCACGAGGCTGAACATATCTTCGAGCGTTTCGTGAAACTCGACACCTTCAAGGAAGGCATCGGACTGGGGTTACCCCTATGCCGTATGCTCATCGAGAAGCTGGGTGGCAGTATCAACCTCGATACCACCTACACCAACGGTGCCCGCTTTATCGTCAAATTAACTATTTAATAATATGATACAAAAAATCTTTATGACAGCCATCGCCTGTATGATGGTATTCAGCTGCTACGCGCAACAGCAAACCGACGAGTTTACAACCAAGAGTGGCAAGAAAGTACGTTTCACATGCATCAAGCATGCCAGTATCCAGATCAACTACGACGGCTTGGAGATACAAGTCGATCCCGTAGGCATGGGCATGAAGCCTGAGACCGATTACAGCAAGTTCCCAAAGGCCAACATCATCCTGGTTACGCATGAGCATCACGACCACTTCGATCGTACTGCCATCCAGCTGCTGCGAGGCTCAGGCACCACCGTCTATACCAACCCCGCCGTCCACAAGATGCTGGGCAACAGCCATTCGATGAAAAACGGTGACAAGGTGAAATATTCTAACGACATCACCATCGAGGCTGTACCAGCCTACAACACCACACTAGGGCGCGAACAGTTTCATCCCAAGGGGCGCGACAACGGCTATGTGCTCACCCTCGAAGACCTGCGCATCTACATCGCAGGCGACACAGAGGACATCCCCGAGATGGCGAACCTGAAGGATATCGACATCGCCTTCCTGCCTTGCAACCAGCCTTACACGATGACCATCGATCAGGCTGTCAACGCAGCGAAGATCATCAAGCCCAAGGTGCTCTTCCCCTATCACTACAACGACACGCCAGTGAATAAGATCACGTTGCAGCTCTACAAAGAGGGCATCAGGGTGCTAGTGCGCAATTACCAATAAAAACGAAGGTTCGCCGATCGGCGAACCTTCATCTTTAGAATCTTTTTCTCACTAGCCATCTCATTAAGGAAGCGGCAAATATCCCGAATCCCATGATAAGCCACCAACCGCTTGACCGCTTTGTGAATACGCCAAGCCTCTTCCTCCTCAATCTCTGGATGAACGAAGTGAAACAACTCCTTCTGGTGATCTGAGGTAGAGGCGGCTGAAGAAAGACTTGGCTGATTAGTCAGTCCTTGTTCCAGTCGCTCCATCTCCTGATGAATCAGGAACAACATCGAATCAAACACTGGCGAGATCGTGATGTACCAACCCGATGAAACCATCAGGCTGGAAGTAAGAGTTGAAGATGAAACCGTTTGGCTTAGCCAGGCACAAATGGCAGAACTGTTTGGAACAAAACGACAGGCCATTACAAAACACCTTCAAAACATCTATGAATGTGATGAGCTAAAGAAAGAAGCAACAAGTTCCATTTTGGAACTAGTTCGAAAGGAAGGTAATAGAACAGTAAAACGTAAAGTTGAGTTTTATAATCTTGATGCTATTATTTCTGTTGGCTTTAGAGTGAACACGAAAAGAGGCATAGAATTCCGTCAATGGGCAAATAGGGTCTTAATAAAATACCTATTGAATGGCTATTCTGTTAACCGACGGTTCGAAACTATAGAACAGCGGTTGACTGCTGCAGAAGAAAAAATAGATTTCTTCGTCCGCTCATCCTTACCCCCGGTAGAAGGCATTTTCTACGACGGACAGATATTCGATGCCTACGCACAGATCATCAGCCTCATCAAACAGGCGAAGCAGTCCATCATCCTCATCGACAACTATATCAATGTCGATACCCTGACGATGCTCAGCAACCGCTCTTCTGATGTCACTGCCACCATCTACACCCGTCAACTGAACCAGCAACAGCAGTTGGATTTACAACGTCACAACCAGCAATATCCACCAATTGATATACACACCACGCAACGCAATCACGACCGTTTCCTGATTATCGACGATGTGGTGTATCTCTTTGGTGCCAGTCTGAAGGATGCCGGCAAGAAACTCTTTGCCTACATCAAGATGCAAGAAACCCCAGCAGCAACTCTGCTGAACGATATATAGAAAAGGGCGTGGAAGGTAAGAGCACGCGTATCTAAGACGCAGGACATAGACAAATAAGAAACGGAAGCCACGCGATGACTTCCGTTTCCTTATTCTTATCTTTGGGGAACAGATCAATGATCTGTCACCTTGATCTCGGCGCAACCCAGAATCTGTCCCCGTGACTGATCTTAATAGTTTTACTCGTTACCAGCCTCTGCCTGAGCTCTGTTTACGCGTGCTTGCATGATGAAGGTCTGCACGAACTGGAGCAGCTGGCGAACGGTGATGATGGAACCAGCCATAGGCTCTGCTGCGTGGTCAACGATGTTGATGGCATACTCAACAGACTCCTTGTCGAGCAACTCAGTGATGGGCACATAACCCTTCTCGTCAGCGAAGTTGAAGGCAGGCATTGCCCAGTAGTCAACACCGAACTTCTCGGTCTGCATCTTCATGGGAATCTCCTGATTCACACCCTTGCAGGTCATCTTGGCACTCATGAGCTCATTGAGCTGCTTGGTGTATTCCTCAATCGTAGCCTGATCGGCATAGTTGCGGCGAGCATGAGCCATCTCATGCTGCAGCTGTATGGCCTTACCGCAATCGCTGACAGAAAAGTCGGTCGTCAGGTCGTCATTCAGGGTGATAGAACCTTCTAAGCTACCGCCTGAGACCAGAGCAATCAGCACATCGAGGATCCTCCCTGAAGTAGTGAGCTGTGAGAAGTCAATATCCTTATCAATATATTTAGCCACAGCCTCCAGTTCTACCATACTCTTGTCGTTATGTCCAAAAGAGAACTTCATACTGCTTTCGTTAGCAACGGGATCGTTAGCAATGTCGAAATAGAGGTCGGTAGCGTCAGCGGCACGCTGTCCGTCTGGAGATACAGGCACTCCAGTCGTGAGGACACCTGTGATGCCAATAGCATCGGTTTTAGGATTAATAAACTCTGATTCACCGCTCATCTGAAACGCATTTGTAAACACACCCTTAAAGTCTTCGTTCCATCCTTCAGGAAGATTTGTGGCAATAGAGAATTCGAAATCTGAGGGAACGAGGATCACAACAGCCAGCTCTTCACTGCCCAACCGCTTGGCAAGCTGCTTATAGGTGTCACCACTAGCCCTCAACGTGAGCTTATGCTTAGTTGCTTTTGTGGCTACTGTATTGATAATCATCTCGAAGTCATCAGCCTCCTCTACGTCGAAGCCAGAGCCATCCGCCTTCATCGTGAAGCGGTAGTTGAATTTCGTCAGGTCGAGGGTGGCAACCTGCTTGTAGCCCATCGCTGCCAGTTCGCTACCCTCTTCCACGGGCTGGATGCTCTCACGAACCTTCTGGATAAACAGGGGAATGATCGCCTTCTCGAACTCAGGGTTGTTCAGCACAGTTGTATTGAACCCCTGATTAATCTCGTTGGCAACCTCCCACGAAGCGAAGTTCATGTTCTCAGCCAAATCCTTCAAGTTCTCACGGGTGTGCTTGATAAACTCCTTGCGGTTCTTCGCATTCTCCGGAGCGGGATTGTCACTACTCTCACTACACGAGGTGAACGTTGTTGTGCCGCAGATCAAGGTGGCAGCGAGCACCCAATTCATCATTTTTTTCATGTTAATCTCAATTAAAGTTTATTCTATTACATCATCCCCGTTAAGGATATCCCATTCCTCACACCATTTGAGAGTCTGAGCCTGTTGTTCAGGAGTAGAAGGGGCATAGGTATGTGGGAACATATCTGTCAGTTTCCCGTCGGCATAGGTCAACTTCCATCCACCTGTACCCTCAGCGTCAAACTTGATGGTGATAGTATTGCCTGATATCGTATAGTGGAAGCTACCTTCGTAATTACGAGTAGAAAAACTCAATACCACCTTGTCGTCATTGAGGTCGTAGAACTCGAAATAACCTGTACCATCTTTAAAGAATTCATACACGAACACTTGGCGGTTGTAGTATTCATCTTCATACACGGGATCATCTTCATCAGTGGGAGTTTCACAATACCACTGTTTCTGAATCTCTGTCGGGTCGAAATTTACCACCACTTCATTGTCGTCATGGCTGCACGAAGCAAACACACTTGCGCCGCAGATCATGGTGGCGGCGAGCACCCAATTCTTGTTAAACAAGCGACCAAAGGTCGAGCGCATCATTTTTTTCATAATCTTATTTTTTTGTTAATAGTTTTACTCGTCGCCTGCTTCTGCCTGAGCTCTGTTTACACGCATTTGCATGATGAAGTTCTGCACGAACTGGAGCAGCTGGCGAACGGTGATGATGGAACCAGGCATAGGCTCTGCTGCGT
>JAEEGK010015883.1_pt1 | contig 16614 bp, 16 predicted proteins | sample 8958771 | NCBI WGS metagenome assembly JAEEGK01 (sample SAMN16246547, study PRJNA631951) | gut metagenome | biome: gut microbiome; feature: rumen; material: SC-attached | host: Bos | place: Iran: Karaj | collected 2018-10 | reverse complement strand
ATCATCAAGGCTTAAGCCATCAGCAGTCATATCATAGAACCATACATCGTCTGTTCCGCCATGTCCTGTCTTAGTAAAGATAAGTATTCCTGTAGAAACACCGGCATATGGCTTAAACACACCGGAGGGCATAGAGATTACTGCTTCAAGTCGCTGATTTTCTACGATTTCCTTTCTTATAGCCTTATGTGCATTGGAAGATCCAAAGAGCACTCCATCAGGAACGATACAAGCGCATCTTCCGCCAATCTTAAGCATTCTTACAAACAGTGCAAGGAATAAAAGCTCTGTCTTCTTGGTCTTACACACCTTCTGAAGGTCTGTTGATACGGTGTCTGCATCGAGGTTGCCCTTAAACGGCGGATTCGCCAAAATAAGGGAATACATATCCTTATCAGGGTTCTGATCAGACAAGCTATCACGATACTCGATGAAAGGATTTTCAACTCCGTGGGTCATCATATTCATGGCACCGATACGGAGCATGGTTCTGTCCATATCATATCCGTGGAACATATCATTCATAAAATGATTTCTATTCTGCTTATCAAGAAGGACTTCATTCTTGTATTTTTCTCTTAAATAGTCCCCGCTGGTTACAAGGAATCCGGAAGTTCCGCAAGCCGGGTCGCAGATAAAGTCTGTAGGCTTCGGATCCATCATCTCTACCATCATACGGATGATGTGTCTCGGTGTTCTGAACTGGCCGTTAACGCCGGACTGAGCAATCTTAGAAAGAAGATACTCATATACATCCCCTCGGATATCCGTCTGGTGAAGTTCTTCCATCATGGAATATATCTCGTCCATAGCATCCACAATCTTGGAGAGCATCAAAGGAGTGTTTACCTTAAAGATTGCGTCATCCATGTATTTGCTATAGGCAGAGTTCTTGTCTCCGTGAAGATTCTTTATAAAAGGGAATACCCATTCCTGGACAACTGAATACATTCTCTGTGCCGGGAAGTCGTGGAAGGTAGACCACTTAAGCTGATTACCATCAACCTTACGGTCTCCGATCTCAACTTCATCTGCAAATATGCTCTTGTAAGAAAGCCCAAGCATGGCAGCTTCCTTTGCACGGAGGTTATCTGTATCATCCAGATCCTTTATAAACATGAGGTATGTCATCTGCTCAACAACATCGAGCGGATTGGTGATTCCTCCGTTCCAAAAGATTTCCCACAAACTATCAATCTTATTACCAAGTTCTCCGGTCATTATCGTTCTCCTTTATTCCTTATCTCTGTTCCAAACGTATTTTGTATATCTACCGCCACCAATCTTTATTATGCTTTCCGATGACAGAAGTTCTGACAGTGCCCTTTCAACAGTTATGCGACTTATGTCAGGGCATTTCTCCATGATCTGCGACTTCGTGATCTCTCCATAAGTGTTCTTAATCAGTTCAGCCACTCGCTCAGGCTTTGAAAGTCCGCTTGTAACCAATGTTTCTACCCTGTCAGAGAAATCTCTGTATGCAGCAACAACAACACCGAGCGTATACTGTACAAACGGAATATAATTATTCTCTTCCTCATGCCAGTTAAGAGAGCTTTCCTGCAGACACTCATAATATGATGTCTTAGTCTTTTCTATCAGATGTTCAATACTGATATACTTACCTACGATGTATCCGGCTCTGTATAACATCAGCAGCGTAAGCAGTCTGCTCATTCTACCGTTACCATCATTAAAAGGATGGATGCACAGGAAATCCAGTATAAACATCGGTATCAGAAGAAGCGGATCTATTGTCCCGGTTCCGAGAGCTTTGTCAAATTCATTACAAAGATTCTCGATTGCCTCGGGCGTTTCCCATGCAGGGACCGGTCTGAATCTTACAAACTTGTTGCCCTGTTCGTCCTCTTCCTCAATGATGTTATCCGCTGCTTTATACTTTCCGCCGATATCATAACCTTCAAACTTATATAAATCTCTGTGAAGCTGAAGGATCATATTCGGTCTTATCGAGATGTAATCATGACTCTCATGGATTGTATTAAGTACATCCCTGTATCCGGCAATCTCTCGCTCGTTCCTCGTCTTAGGCGTGATCTTATCCTTTACAAGTGCCTTCAATCTTGCATCGGAAGTGTAGATACCTTCAATCTTGTTTGAAGCCTCAGTACTTTGAATCTTGGCAATCTCTACAAGCCTAGTCAATGCATCTGCTTTAGCTTCAACAAACAAAGCCTGCTCTCCTTTATATTCATGAATTTGCGTAAGCAGAGCCACTATATCAGGCGTTAAAAGTTTTTCCCATTTATTACTATAATCAAATGTTCTCATTTTAATAACCTCATTTATGCAATAACATACTCAAAATTATGAATATGATGCAATTAAATGCTATCATTCATTATACTCATTGTCAACATCAATTGCATCATTCGTCCGAAAATGATGTAATTGATGTTACTGTTCAGACGTCACCTTGAACAGTAACAATTCCAAATAATCAGCTTTTAACGTACCTGAACAAGGATCAACCAACAGAAGCCTTGAATTTTTTAAGCGCTTATGCTGGTATCACTAAATACCTTGCACCCCTTCTTCATCAGGTTCAAGATCATTTCTTGTACTTGATTTTACATCAAATCTGTATTTAATTCCATCTGCATTCCTGCGAAAACATAGTTATGTAACGCAGGAATGCAGTCTTTAGATGATCCGTTGAGTTTCGCGATTATTCAACTCTATTTTGTAGCCTTATTTTTTGTTATCGTCAGTTCCCTCCTGTTTGCAACATCAATTATATAATGACGCCCCAACCAATCTGTGCAATGTAATAAGATGTCTCCACAACCTTTGGTTGAGCCCCCATATAATTCTTCAGCCTGTTCTTTACTGATAAAGCCTATGCTTACAAGGATATCCCTAATGTCTCCTATAATTTCACCAATATTCCAGAGTTTTTTCCCTTCCCAGTCATAGGCAATAACATTATTCTCTTTTCGTTCTATTTCATCCGGAAGGCTTATACTTCCGTCTCTAAATCCTCTATCTGCAAAGAGCACTATCAAATACCCTTCGGCTATGCAGATTTCATGTATTTTATCCTCTGAAACGATAGGGTATTTTAAGTAGTTAATGTTATATATTTCCGGAACGTCTAAAGAAAAATCCAAATTTTTACTTGTTTCATTTTTAATGTGAATACGCAATTGCATATATTTTCTTTCCTTCACTGCCATAAAAAGTCAGGCCGCCGTCGGTGAAAACCATATCACTGGTGTCGGTCTTGAGCGCAAATGTCTTATCTCCCAGAGGAAAGAGCTTTACTACAGGCTCTTCTTTATCCTTCAGGCTGAAAACCGCGAACAGATTGCTGCCCTTCATTTGAACATCGATATTATAGTCTTCCCATTCGTAACTGCCGCAGAAACTGCCCCAGTCGCTCCTGTCGGGGTTTTGGAGCGCCATCTCCTCTACACTTTTTAATGGCTCGGGCTCCCTGCCCCTGACGATTGCTTCCATGCCTTCCCTGAATCCCTTATATGCTCTGGAATCCACATAATCACGGCAATTTAGTATCACTAGTACTCTGTTTGCGTCGACAAATCGTTCAAACCAGGTTCGAAGGCCCGGCATGCCCCCGCTGTGGCAGACGATCATTCCATCCTTTGGGTCAGTCTGTACTCCCCAGCCCAGTCCATAGTTTGTCTTTCCGATAAGATCATCATCAACTACCGGTTCTCCATTCGAGAGCCTTGCAGGAGCGTACATTACTGCCTGTTCTTCTTTCGTCAGCACCGTTTCTTCCCTCAACGCCCTATCCCAGGCAAGCATGTCAAAGACAGTCGTGTACACATAATCGCAGCCGTTCAGGCCGTCAGAGCCGACTACGTACCCCCTGCTTTCTTCCGACACATCCGAAGGAACATATTTTCCGTTCTCCAGGACCATGTTGCGTGTAAAGCGGTCTGAAGGCCTCCCGTCCCGGCGGGTATGCAGGATCGCGGTATCCTTCATGCCCGCGGGCTCGAAGAGATTCTTTTTCAGAAAGTCCTCAAATCCGATGCCGGAGACTTTTTCCACCGCATTGGCAATCAGGCAGTATCCGACGTCCGTATACCGGAACTTTTCTCCGGGAGCGCGGGCTACCTCCTCACCGCTCTCACAAATGAAGCGCAGTATCTCGCTGCATGCCGGAATCCTGTTTTCCTTTTCCAGAACCGGGGCAACCCAGTCTTCAGTATCAAAATCATCCGGCATACCGCTCGTGTGGGTCAGAAGATGACGAATCGTCACGCCCTGATACGGATATTCAGGAAAGAACTTCGTGTACTCATCATCAAGGCCGAGTTTGCCTTCTCTGACGAGGATCATGACCGCTGCTGCCGTAAACTGCTTGGTGATCGAAGCCATCTCAAAGATGCTGTCCTCCTTCATCGGCAGCCTGTCCTCTGCATCACGAAAGCCGAACGCACCTTTACTGATGATCTCTCCGTTTTCGGCGTAAAGCCATGTGCCGTTGAACACGCCCTTTTCATATGCTGCGCGGGCGAGATTTTCCATCGCTGTTTTCTTATCCATGATCAAATACTCCTCACAGTTTCAGGACAGCATCAATATTGCCATCCTCATACTCTTTAATCTCTTCAAAACCGAAGGAGCGATACAGCTTTCTTGCCACCGTATTATCCCGATCATAGCAGATCCAGCAATACTCCGCTTTTCCGTGGGGAAATGTTCTGATATAATCCAGGGCAAGCCTGACAGCCTCACGTCCATAACCTTTTCCCTGAAACTCCTCATCGATCATGAGGCGCCAGAGAAAATAATTGTCTTTTGAGATTTTCGGTGCATCTTTGTCGTCGCAAACCTCTCCATAGTCATAGGCGAGCATCAGAAAGCCTACCGGAGTGTCATCGTCATAGATCCCAAATGGGTATACGGCCCCGTTGGTCTTGTTCCCGACGTAAGCATGAACAAGACTCCATACGTTGCTTGCGAGAAAGCCCTCCTGTTCCTTCTTTACGCTCAACTCCATTATCTCCCAAACGTTGTATTTATTTAATTCTTCCAGATGGACCATAGTAATACCTCTGAAAACATCGATTTGCCAAACCGTTACAGCTTTAGAACCGCAACGATTTCGTCCCCGTCCATTTCACCGTTTTCTTCAAATCCCATGGAGAGATACAGTTTTCTGGCGACTTCGTTTTCAGGCTCATAGGAGAGTGCGCAATATTCCGCCTTTCCGCAGGGCCAGGTTTTTATGAAGTCTAAGGCCATGTTCAGGGCTTCTCTCCCATAGCCTTTCTTCTGATACTTTCTATCGATCATGAGACGCCAGATGGTGTAATTGTTGTCATAAACTCTCGGCGGCTCGTAACCCTCATCGGGATCTCGATCCGCGTCACTTTCGTTGAATCCGATCATCAGAAAGCCCACGGGCTTTTTGCCGTTATAGATTCCGAAAGGAATCGCGACAGTGTCTGTGTCCCGGATACTGTATGCCTGTACGATGCTTGCCCAGTTCGGAGCAACAAAGTCCTTTTGCAATTTGAACACCTTCAGATCTACAATATCCCAAATGTTTTTATGATTTAGTTTTTCTAAGTGCAGCATTATTTCACCTCTTCAAGACTCGATTTGTATTTACAATAATTTCCAATATCCATTCTTTCTTGAACCAACCCGTTCAATATAACCGTTGTGACGCAAATAGGCGATATTGTTTTCCAAACACCTTACGAAGAAGCATATAGTCCTTGTTCTGCTCCCGCAGGGCATCGTTCTCCTCCATGAGCCGGTCCGTACTGTCAATCAGGTTTTGATTCTCGCGGTACAGTTTTCCATTCTCCTGCTTGATACGAATGTAGTTATCCTGTACCTTATAGTAACGGACGAGTACATCTCTGATGAGAGCTTTCAGACGCTTTATGAGCGGCTCTGAAATCTTCGTTTTTGTCACAACTGATATTTCCACGCTCATATGCTTATCCAAAACCTTTTCATTTTTTCGCCATCAACATCGATGGTCTTCTCGTATACCCCGCCATTAGCAAGAATCGTTTTCTCGCTGGCATCATTTCCCTCGTCGCAGGTCACAAGCATCTTATTGATCCCGAGTTCTTTTGCCTTTAACTTGTCCAGGCGTAACATTTCCTTGGCATAGCCTTTTCTACGCTCGGAAGGACGAACCGAATATCCGCAATGTCCGCCCCAAGTACCAAGGATGGGATGATCAATATGATGACGAAGATCTATTACACCAACAATTCTGTTATCCTTCTTCCTTATTGCCAGATAAGTATGTGAAGGAACTGTCGTTCCTACTTCTTCACATGTTTTTTCGTCTTTTCTAAGAGAACATATTCGGATCCATTCGTCAGCAGAACTACTTGAATTCAGTGACATGCATCCGGCAAATTGATCTTCATTATCAGCATCTTTATCTATTATTTCCTGTCTGAACGCCCATAGATCCTCGGGGCGTATTCCGGACTTGGTTCAACAAGTATTAGTTCATCTATTTTGTTTAAATGCCTATCATAGGCGTCCCATTTTTCCATTTTGTTTCTCCGTTTTTCACCAAGCTACATAAGATATGCACTATTTATTTAACGAGTTCTTAATCCTCTGAAGTTCAATGGATTTGCAGTACTGTGTATACTCCGTTTCTGCTTCATAAAACTTCTTTTTCTTTTCATCCTCTTCCGGATATTCTTCCGTAAGAGAAATTCCAAATTCTTTGCAGAATTCCTCATGATCAAATGTAACCAAGCGTTCCGGATGTTCCTCGCATTCTTTAATAGCATCATCCAGTTTTCTCTTTTCTTCATCCAAACTTTCCTGATCATATCCAAAGAAGGATATTTCATGCAAAAAATCAACAATCACATCCATTATGTTATCCTTAGTCAGCTTATTATCTGAAACAAGAAAACTCAGCGCCTCTTTTTGTTCCGTAAATTCATATGCATACGTCGGAAGGTTCTCAAGATTATCCGTCTCCATTAATTCATCCGCGTGAATTAATCCTACCGTCTCACCCAACATAGTATCATTTGCTTGCGATTTATACACAAATAGTATTCCCTGCTTTTCCGGATTAGCTTCTGCATCCATCGTGCATAATCTATCCAGAAATTTCTGAAACCTGGCGGATATACGATCATTAAACTCCCCGATCGTAAGATCATCAAAGTCTCTTACCTCCCATAGATTAATCGGACGATCATGAAAATATGCTGATTCTATTGATTTGTGATCTGTTTCCCTCAATAACTGCTGTATAGTTTTCATATGCTGCACATTCCTCCAAATATCACCTTTTTTCTAACATTTTCGATTTCATTTATATAGTCCCAGTCTTTCTCAAACCTTAAAAACGTCTTTTCCAGAATTGCTGCAATATCCAGCGCCACCTCATCCTGCGTAAAGTATTCAAATAATTTCCTTATTTTCATTGTATGAAGCAATGAAAATATAAGCAGTGCATCATCTAAAATCTGTAGATGCTTAACAGTACAGGTTATTTCTTCAAAATATAAACCATCTTTTTTCTGACAATCGCACCCTATCTCCGGCAAATCCCCCTTGATAATGGGTGTCCGGAAATCCACCGTATATCCGCTTTCAGGGTGTACCGCATACGCTAAATGATACCTCATAACCTGCTGAATATCATATGAATTTATTGCTCTTATATCTGTTTCTTCGCTCCATATCCCAAGGCTTGCATTTAATCCATATTTTCCAAGATCTGTATCCTTCATAATAATGTCCCGTATAGACAACAGCAAGTGTTCATATAGATTTCTAAATCCAAATATATCCGCCGGATGATCCATTCTCCACCCCAATCTGGAAATAATATTGTCATATTGCCCCATAAAAACTCGATTATAGAAATCAAGAGCTTCTGTACAAATATTAACTTCATCAGCATCAAAAATGAGTTTTACTTTTCCTCTGTGCCGGGAGAGACGAAGATCAATCCTTAAAAAAGACAAAATGATCATCTCATTTTTATCTATCATGATATATTCGCCATCAACAATTATCCTTTCCCTTTGCGAACTGCAATTCAATATATATGAATAATCGTCCGCTAATTCTTTAATTTCAAGGATTTGCTCCTGCCCTGTTAGAAATGACATTTCATCATCGTCATCAACTAAATATCCATCTTTATCCCAGTCATTGTATAATGTTTTCACAAAATAATCCAACTTCTTTTTGCTTTCAAACTGCCTTCTTAAAAATCCTGATATTATTTTTGTGCCATTTCCATACGGAAGATCATACACCATATCATAGAGCAACTGTCTGCTCTCTATCCAACCATTTTTATTTGTTTTTAAGTATATTCTGCCGCTCGTCATAGCATACCTCCACATATCTGTTCGCTTTTTCCATAATCTTTCGTATTTACGATATGTTACTTATTTTTTTAGGCATATCATGGTAGATATGCCCTATAATCACAATTGCTTTATAGCACTCAGATAGCCTTTTAGTCTTTCTTTTTGCTTCGCATTCAATGTTTCTATTTCGCTCAACAGATCAAAATCCTCTGTACCGGCCGTGACTACTCTATAATCCAAATCAGTTTTATTTTCTCTTCTGCCTTGCAATATTTCGTACGGTGTGACATTTAACACATCACATATGGTCATTATCTTATCAGCCGCAGGATTAGTTTTTTTCCTCTTCCAGTCGCTGATCGTACTTTGGGATATACCTGTATTTTTTGAAAAATCAATCTGGGACATCCCTCTTTCACTCATTATCTTAAAGATTCTTTCACTGATAATCATTTATTTTCCTTCACACCACAAATCAATAATTCGTTTTTACGATTATATATCGTATTTATATAATTGTCAATTTCCAATGTAATACTCGATATATGCCAGCAAATTTATCTTCAATGTTTGTCTCCGTCAATTTTGATATTTTGTAACTTTTTAGCCATGCATTATACCCTGTCAAAACAGTACTTTATCACAACCCTGTGGGCAACACATCGCAGAACATAATGAGGTTCGCAGTGATCTGCTCACTCTCAGTCAAAGGTTTCAGTGTTCCATTAGCATAAAGTTTATCCATTACCATCATTGGCACTTCTTCGGATATGAATCCTTCATAATCTGCCATGACCAGGTCATGCATATGTGGCGGAACATTCTTTATTCGCTGCATTGCAAACTCGAGCGCAATCTTCGAGAAATCTTCGTTACTTTTTTATCCAATTCCGGAATTAGATCTATAAAATCAGTGTCTTTACCCTTTATGATCATAATCATAGGTCTACCATTATCATCTATAAAGCCTCTTTCTTTGAGACGATTGATTTTATCCATATTTTCCGGCCCGTCAGTGAGTCTGCCTGTAATCAGTTCATATAAATATTCATAATCACGATTCTGATTATTCTGCCAGTTTCCGGTACGGCTGTCTAAACGGGAATCTATCGACCATGCCCTGACCGGATATTTGGAGGATTCTCTCCACATAGAACCACAAACACAGAAATTGCCCTGATTTCTCAGTTTGTATTCGGGATCAACGCATTCGCGTTCAAGATCTACCCATACAGTATAACAACCTCCATCAGTTGTTTTTATAAAATACTGGTTATAATCATATGAATGTCCGAGTTTTAGCGTACATTTATGTCTCAATGCATACATTATTGCAGCGGCTTCCAATAGTTCACTGTTGCCACCCGGAATATATACATCTTGCAAATTATCAATACATTTCCTTACCACCGGCACATATTTCTCTATCAGTTGATCGGCTATCCTCAGTTTTACATCGCGAATACGATCCATATTCTCCAGAGAATAGGTACGCCCAGTAAACTCTACATAAGAAACGTATTTCCCTCCCTTTTTCTTGACGAGAAAACCATTATCTGCAAGCTTTGTGACTCTATCCTCAACAAACACCGGAGTCATTCCTAGTTCCTCGGCAATCTCATTAAGTGTTCTGGGTTTTTTATAAGCGCTGTAAACAATATTAAGGTCAATTTTATCCTTAAGATAATATTCCGGTCCCCCGTTGCTTCCCGGCGTTCCGTTATGGCTGATATCAAGCGCTTTTACAGGATTTAATCCTAATTCACCTATTTTTCTTTCCATAGTCATTCCTTCCTTCAGATCCTTTTTGATCTTGTTCAGATGCCACTTAACGGTACCTTCCGGAATACCGAGTCGTGCGGCAATCTTTTTTATAGTTTCATTTTTGTAATAGAAAGAAAAAACTATTTCCCGGCGCAACTCTGAAAGGAAAGATATTTCTCTACGGATTTTATACTTTTCCTCCTCGGTAATACCATCATCCATATGGGCAGCAGATACTGCAGCCATATAGTTTTCACAAAGTCCTTCCTGCTTTTTGTTTTTGGCCACATAACGCGAATATACATTTTCACATATGCGCCAAATATAACCGCTAACATTAATGATGTCACTCGAGTTAAGGAGCGATGTGTATACCTCCGCAGTCATTTCCGAAGCTAATTCCTCGGCTTCATCATATGAATATGCTTTTTTGAATGCAAATCCATATATTCTTCCGAGATACAAGGTAATTGTATCGTCTGCTTTTTGTTTTTCCATCTATTACACCCTGCCTTATTAAGCTTGATTTGTGTTTAAATGAAGACGGCAGTTCTGCATCAATCACAAATCAAACTTGAGATCTCGAATATATAGTGTCGCATTATCAAAAAAGGTTGGTAAATTATCAAAAATAAGTTTTAAAAAATGTGTTTTCCCATGCAAGCATAGAAATAACGCAGTTTTCCATGGATTCTACATCACTAATTTCATTTTCCACTTCTATATCTATAGTTCTACCCAAATGTTATTTCTAGCAGTTCTTGCGCAGCATCCTTGCTTTCTACCCGCATCAAATTATCATCAGCTTTGGCTCTCGAAAGCAAATTCATGCTTCCATACCATACTATTTGACCGTCTATGATTGCAAAGTGTTCATGCATATAGTCTTGAAGCCTCACTTTTACAGCGCAATTTTCCAATATCTGCACAAGATTCTTTGTATCTTCTATTTTCTCTTCCGGGTATCCTTCTGGATTCAGTGTCACGACGGTAATCTTTACTCCATCTTCCTGCTTTTGCTTAATGAGCCTTACAAATGCGTTCACCTTGATTTGATTCAATCCGGGACTTGAAATAATAATCTCCTTATTTGCTTCCAGCAAATCTCTTTCAAATACTTTTTCGTAAGTATCCATATCGAAAATTGTATTAGCATTCTGTTTCTGGGCTATGACATTATTACAAATCTCATATCCAATTTTCTTATATGTTCTAAGGCGTTTATGATACATTTTTTCAAGGACACGAATGTGAGAATCTACATAATCGTAAATGATTACTTCCTTCTTAGTCTCATAGTCTCTATGAAGACGTCCGGCAAACTGCTCAATATTACCTTCTGCAGCTGCTGGCATTGTAAGCATCATCGTATCAAGCCGCGGGAAATTGAAGCCTTCGCCAATATACTTATCAATCGCGACAAGCACAACGGACTCCTCCGCCGGAACAGATCGCATTTGCAATCTCATTTCATCCTTTGCTTTTCGACTGCCCCCACCCTGGAGAAGATAAACATGGTCTGCCTTGCCATGCAGCCGCTGATACAGAAGTTGCGCATGTTCTTTATATTTCGTTAATACGAGCGGGGTTCTTCCATTTTGTATGCAATTCTCAACATCAGCAATAATCTGCTCATTTCTGGAATCACATTCAATAACCGCCCTGTTTGCTTCTGTAACTTTAAGATCAGACGCGCTAACAAGCCTTGTAAATCTTGGATAGACAAAATGATCTATACCCTGCTTTTCTGCTCGCTCCTTCGCTGTATATCTGAATCTGATCGGTCCAAACTGCATAAACACTTTCTTTTCGAGTCCATCCTCACGTTTAGGAGTGGCTGTTAATCCATATACATATCTTGCTTTCGCAGCACCAACAACATCTTCAACAGTCTGTGCAGCCCCATGATGACATTCATCCATGATCACCATTCCGTACTTTTCAATGATAGGATTGATTTCATCTCCCTTACCCAATGATGAGAATATGGCAACATCAATAATTCCCGTCATGGAGTTATGCCCGGCATATAGTCTTCCGATAACGCTCTTTCTCTTCTTAACTCTACCTGTTTTTGTCTGATACTCGGGGAACTCAGCTTTTATATCCAGGAATTTTTCCAAATCCTCTATCCAATTCTTTTGTATTTCCGTATTATGCACCAATATAAGAGTATTGGTTTTTCTCTGAGAGATCATATACGCGCCGACAACTGTTTTCCCAAAGGATGTGGTCGCTGCGAGGATGCCATTATCATGTTCCAAAATGGCTTTTGCTCCTCGCATCTGCTCCTCATATAAAGTGCCCTTAAATGATACATCAAGCGGTGTACCGGCACATCTATTATCTGTAAAAGAAAAAGGGATATCCGTCTCATTGAATCTTTCGATCATCGAATCAAGTAACGCTCTCGGAACACATATATATCCCGAATCATCGTAACCACAAAAGACAATCCTTGGAATACCTTTCGTAGATAATCCCATAGCCGCTTTTTTATAAAAATCAGGATTGCTGAATGCGGCCATTCGCCTCAAAGCATTTTGCATTCGAGGCTTCATGCCTTTAGTACCTACGTAAACCTTGTCAGCTACAACAATCTCAACAATTGCAGAAACATCTTCTTTATGTAAAGGATGTTTTGCTTTATCCCAAGGCTTTATATCATTATTGGCATCAGGCTCAGAATCGAACTCACTACCGAGAACACCAAGGATTCCCTCTGCTGACCATTCCTTTATTCTTTCCTCTACAGTTTCGATAGAAAGCTTTTTTACAGTTTTTAAGCAATCCCATTGATTTGGATAGGCATTCCAGTTTTCATCTATAAAAGCGCTATTTCCATACTTCAAGGCTTGGCCCTGCAATGGCAGCGCAACAAGGTTTCCAAGCCCCGGCTTGCCGGTTTTTGTGTTGATTGGAATATGATCCTGCGCCGGAAGCATCCTGTCGTAATACCTGAAGCTTCTCATATTCACAGATTCGGCACCTTTTGTTAAAAGAGCCGTTCCAAATTTCCTTGCTGTAATAGCAAGGATTGGCTTTTCAAAGAACATCCATATATGGGCTCCTTTTCCGGAACGTGAACGTTCCACCAGAATCGGAACCTCATTGATATCGCAGATTTTCCGGAAGGCATTAACCTCTGTCATCCACTCCGGATCAAGGTTTGCTCCATCATCTCCACCGATTTTATCATCATGACAATCGAAATCGAATACCAGAAAATTGATCGTTTCATCCGGAAACATAGGGTATAATCCGATTACATCTGAAGCATCTTCTTTTGCGCCAATCAAATGCTCGTACAGCACTTGTCCGGTTAATTCCTTATATCTTTGATTTTGACATTCACTGCAGCTGAATTGCGGATTATTCTTCTTAGAGCAGATACCATCCTTCCAAAAATTCCAACACTGAGTATAATAACCGTGTTTTCCGGTTTTCTTGTTAGCCTTTCCGGAGCGTTTACTATATACATCATTCCTACCTTTGAACAGATGATAGTAATACTGGATATGCTGCTTGGTAATTGTAACCGGAAGAATGCGCGCCCCTTGGTTTTCCTCAAAAGCCAGATTCCTGTCTGGAGACAAATCATCTAATTCCTTTGCCTCCCTTTTATATGAGATCCCAGCATTATCGAGAAGCCCGTGCAAATATTCAATTTCACTTTCCAATTGCCTTATTCTCGACAAATACTGTTCTTCACCCATATGCCACTTCCTTATTTGATTGTTATATATTTCTGATTCTTACTGTTAGGCTTGTTCGAAATCTTCCTGACTTATACTTAATATCCTCTTTAAAAAAAAGCTTCCAAATCATACCGTTTTCAGGCGGTTCAACAAATCTGTTACTACACCCTTATCCTCGATCAGGGAAATACCAAAGCATTTCTTTCCTGCATCCTTTATAGAGGCTCCTACATGATAGGCTGTCTTCCCATCCAGAATAATGAACCTATCATGGAATACCTGTGTTTTCTTTACTGTTAATGTCGGATACTGAGCATTAAAGGTGGTCACATCTCTATTGGTAAGCTGTGCGCTTGCATACATATAAATCTTCACATCAACACCGGTATTTTTCTTAGCCAGAATGTTTAAGGTATCCACATCAACATAACCGTCAATCAAGATGATTTCTTTCTTGGCTTTTTGTATGATAGACGTAATAAGGCTAAACGCATCGTATATTTGCCCGTCAAAGAAAATCTTTTGTTCTGATTCTGCATGATCTTCGATATACTGAAACACCTTATCAAACTTCGCATCCGTGCTTTTTTGGTATTCCAGCTGTTTCATTTCTAATTCATCGACACGATTCAATATCAGAGAGTTTGTCGCAAGGAATTTCCGCATTTCTACAAAGGCTCTCATAATCCCTATACTGACATTTATTGCCACATCACTCCGAAGTATAGCAGAAAGCATTGATATTCCCTGTTCTGTAAAGGCATAGGGCATATACCGTCTTCCGCCACGTCCTTCTGCACTTTCATCCTTTGAGATGCCATTTTGGCATCTCAAAAATTCTTCCTCCGTTAGCTGAAAGCAAAAATCTTCAGGGAATCTTTTTTTATTGCGTTTCACCGCACGATTCATAGCTCCTGTTTCAACCTGATACAGCATTGCAAGATTGCTATCAAGAATAACCTGTTTTCCCCGGATTATATGTATCATGCCACTTAATGTTACACTTGTTACCTCAATCTCGGTCTCATTTGTAACCTCAACGATTTCTTCCTTTTTGGCCATATACAGTCCTCTTTTGTAATATTTTTGTTTGAGATGCCAATTTGGCATCTCAAAAATTATACGTATTGCTTTACATAGTGCGAAATCAAGCTCACATCATTTCCAGCTCCACTATTCGGAAAAAATTCCTCACATTTCATATAAAAACCCAAGATATATCCTATCATAAATAGCCCTTGTTTTCAATGAAAACCCGCTTGGCATCTGGACTTTGGGGAACTTTTGAGCGGGTGAACCCGCCCATCAATCCTATCGTACCGCCTCTTTTTTCTTTTGCTTTTCCTTATCTTTTCGAGCCGTTGTCTTTGCTTCTGCCTGGTAAGATTTCAGTTTGGAAATAACGCTTTCCTTCTCAACCGGCCTTCTTGACGATCCTGTCAAGCTCATCCTGCTTTTCCTTCATTGCAATCCCGATAAAGCGCAGTTTACATCGTACTGCGCTTTATTTTGCGCTTTAAAGCGAATCTTCCCGTACCCGTGATGTACCCACCATTTCATTTCCTATTATCAAATTGTTATCTTCCGGGCGCAAAAAAGACTTCCGAAAGCGAACTAACAATGCTATCGAAAGCCTTTATTTACTGTTATTGAATTCCTACCCGCAAACCACCCGGTATCACTCCATCTCCCTAACTTAAGCTGTACCTTAAACATTTTTGTTAGGGTTCTCTGTTACGATTAGATTTCATTTGGTTTCAGCTGTCCATATCGCACGGACTGTATCAGCTAATGTTATCAAATTGTTATCACGGAAGTGTTATCAAGAATAAATACAACAATCTTCCATAGTTCGATAGGGTTTTATAATTCTCTACGTGCTACTACAACAGTATATTCTTCCGTCTCATTTGTTGCTCCGGTTTCAACAAAGCCATTCTTTTTCCAGAAATGCTCTGCCTGGGGATTACCTTTAACCCAACCAAGTCGAACCTCTCTCATTCCCATTCCGGTCATAACTTTGCACAGTTCCGAAATAATGAAACTACCTAATCCTTTATTCTGCGACTCTATATCCGTCATAAAAAAGCCTATAAACGATGTAGTCTTTTCGGGAAATGCCATAATCAGATCCATAACCGCAATAAGACGCTCCCCGTCATAATATCCGACATAGTACTTGTCAGTTGCTGTCTTTCCGGGCGGAAGCGCATTCATGTCATCTCGTATACTCTGTTCCGACACGAATGGCGGGCAGTATCTGTAATAGATTGTATTCTTTTCACAAAGTGCAAGGATTTCCGGGATATCAGCCTCAGCCAGCCTTCTTACTGCGTACTCACCGGACAATCCATTGATAATATATTCATCCCGCAAAGCGGAAAGGTGTTGAATGATGTCTGGATTCCATGAGATCAATTGAGGGAGCTTATCACATGGAAACTCGCTGCATAGACCACAGAACCAAGCATTATGCTCCTTACAACAAGCATGTACCTTACACATGCCTGACTGAGCCCATTCAGGGACACGCCCATCTGCCTCTATGCACCCAGGGCATAATCCCTCTATCTTTTTTGAACATCCAACACAGCACTCCCCACAAGCTGTGATAGTAGAAAAATCTGTCATTATAATTCATTCCTTAGCTAAGTTTTACCTAAAAAGAAGTGTCTATCTCAATCCATTCAAGCATATTTATCTGTCTGATTTTAGCAATCCATAATAGCAAGCATCACAAACTCCCTGATTATTCCAATCTGAACAGCGTAAAGTACCCTCATACTTCATTCCACATTTTTTCATTACCTTACCAGAATTTGGATTCCTCG
>JAEEGK010015881.1_pt1 | contig 16615 bp, 16 predicted proteins | sample 8958771 | NCBI WGS metagenome assembly JAEEGK01 (sample SAMN16246547, study PRJNA631951) | gut metagenome | biome: gut microbiome; feature: rumen; material: SC-attached | host: Bos | place: Iran: Karaj | collected 2018-10 | reverse complement strand
AAGTCCAAGATCTTCAACGCCTACCGGCAGGAGCTTCGGGATTTCTCCCAGGATTAATCCGTGAAAATAAACAAGTAACGCCGCAATTTCTTTGCGGCGTTATTCCTTGCAGACCTTTCGGCCCAATTGTAAATTTGGGGATGTAACTGTCTTGCGGGCCTCTCGATCGCCGCCAAGGTAGTGTCCACGTCGGTGCCGGCTCTCTCCACAAGGGCGGGTGCCGATTCATCCCCTACGGAACAAGGCTATTACCAGATTCTCAACAATATAGATGCAGAAAACCAGCAGCACAGCCAGGCTCCAGTTAAGTCCTGCGATGACCACAAAAAGGATGGCTGCCACGGCCAGGCACAGGAAAACGATGCGCTTGGCGTCCAGCAGCTTGTGACCCTTGGCCACCTTCATCCCGAACATAGGAATTTCGCTTACAAGGAGCAGGCCCAGGACCACGGCCAGAGCCGGCAGGAACCACTGAGTACCTGCCCACTGGGCCAGGAAGGACTCCGGATGCAACGTCACAAAGTAACACAGCGAGCCGCTTACAAGGGCCGCCGTAGGCGTTGCTATACCGATGAAATCCGTGCTCTGACGCTCGTCCACGTTGAACTTGGCCAGGCGCAGGGCGCTCATCACGGCCAGGAAAACGGGAATCACTTCCGTCCAACTGTCCACGCCGCATTGCTGCATGGTACCAATCAGGATGGCGGTGGGCAGCACGCCGAAACTCACCATATCGGCCAGGGAATCCAGTTCCTTGCCCATAGGTGAATAGGCATTGAGCATACGGGCTGCCAGACCGTCACCGAAATCGCAGACGGCGGCAATGAGCATCAGGATAAAACCGTAATCCGGCCTCCCCTGCAAAGCAAACACCACCCCCACCGTGCCGCACAGGACACTGGTGGAAGTGATGGTGTTAGGGATGTATTTGGTTAAAGACATTTACTTAATGCCAATCTTTTTGAGGATCTCCTTGGGAACGGCTTTCTTGTTCACCATAATGTTGAGGGTCTTGCCCTTGGCAAATTCCTCAGACATATACCAGAGGCCCTTGTAGGCACCGGCCTCGCCCCAGGAGTTCTTGATCATATAATACTTGTTACCGTTCTGGTCCTTGGCAATGCCATAGAGGTGCATGCCGTGGTCGTCGGTGGAGGTCTTCTCGTCGTAGTACTGCTGACGGAGTTCCTGGGTCACCTGGATTTCCTTCACGGCGGGCTTGGCCTCGGGCTTGGGAGCATCGGCCTTGCCAACCCAGCGCTCCTGGTCGGAACCGGCGGTGGGCTTGGCCTGGGTGTCAATCAGCAGGCCCAGACCGTCGCGGGTGAAACCGGCCTCGGATACGTCACCACCCCAAGCCACGGTGTAACCGTTCTCCACGGCGTAGTCCATAATGGACATAAACTCGTCCAGAGGCAGGTTCCAGGAAGGAGTGCAGCGCCAGTTGTCCTGGACCTCCATCGCAAACTGGGTGTAGAAAGGATGATGGGTATAGGAAGTGAAGCCGATATAATCGTCCAGGTTGATGCCCTGAGCGTCACGGTAGCTTTCAGGAGTATAGGTAACACCGTTCACCACGAAGGTCTCGGGAACCTGGCCCATATAAGCGTCCAGGATACCGTCTACGCCCTTGGGCCATACCTTGGTGAGTTTGCGGTTGGGGTTCTTCACAATGGCGTTCACATAGCCCTTGAGGCCGGCGTCCAGCTCTCCCTGCACGGGGAGGTCGTAGCCGTACTGCATACCGGTGTAGGCCTTCTGGTCTACCAGGCCATAAGCCTTGGCGGTCTCAATCACATCACCGAAATCGGAACCTACGGCAAAGTTCATACTGCCGTCCAGGCGCACGAACTTGATGGCGCGGTCATAGTAAGAACGGCGCACGATGAACATCTCGGAGAAGTCCGGATACAGGGCGGGATCCTTGATGCCCTTGGCCTTGATAACCTCGGACTCCAGGAAAGACAGCGTGCTGAAGCACCAGCAGGTACCGCTGTTGTTCTGGTTCTTGACGGAGGTGATGGGGTTCTCCTTGACTACGGTGAAAGTGAAGTCAGAGGGTTTGACCGGCGCTGCCGGACGGGACTGCGCAAAAGCGCTCACTGCAAGCAAGGCAGTAAATGCAAAAGCAAAAGTACGTTTCATATCTTTGTTTGAATAAAGTGTCTAATCACAAAAATAGAAACAATTCTTCACTTTTCCAAGGGACAGGGGCGGCCCTTGGGGAAGGGGGCGAAAACTTGCAACTACGGGCCAAAATGTGTATTTTTGCAGGATATATGAGAAAGCACATTTTACTTACTGTACTGGCCGTTGTGGCGCTGGCTGCGTGCAAGCAGACGGCCAAGGTGCAGAGACAGTCTATGGGACTGGTACAGAGCATAATGGCCGATACCACCGGTCTCCGCGAAATAGCAGAATACGCCGGAAAAACCGGGGCCGACGGTTCCATAGCCATCTTTGGCGAACCGGAAGAAGTGATGGCCCTGGCCCGTCGCTTCCGGGACGTGGACCTGATGGACAATGTGGACGGCCGCGAGAAGAGAGATTCGCTGCCGGACTTTGCCGGCGAAGTCATAGTGGGCATCGAGGACAAGTACAACGCTCCCTACAGCCACTTCCTGGCCGAGGGCGGTTCGGTGGACAGCCTAAGGGACGTAGCCGTATTGGGCGCCCTCCAGGCCTGGGACACCACCAGAAGGAAAGAAGCCGCCAAGATCCTTATCTATCCTTCTTCCCTGCAGGCCCGGTACGGATTCAGCGATGTGGATTCCCTGCAGCGTCTGGCCGGCGGCAAGTGCCACTTGCTGTCCCCGGTGAAGATCCTGCTGGACCAGGCCTTTGACAAGGGCACCAACGTACTGGTGTGGGCCCCCGAGGCCGTGAAGAACGCCAAGGTCTGGGAGCAGGCCTTTGCCCGCCGGAACTATACGGACAAGAACATCGCCGTTTACACATCGGCCCCTTCCAAAGACGTCCACAACCAGCTGCGCGAAATCCTTCGGCAGTATCTGGTGACCGGCCTTCCGCTGGATGCCCTCATCGTGGACAGTTACCAGACAACCCTCGGCCCTCTTGAATCCGAACTCCGGATTATCCGTACCGCCGCTACGGAGGAGGATGCTGCTTTTGACAAGATGCTGTCGGCCCAGTTCAAGTTCTATGAGCCGGCCGATGCAATCATCCGCACAACGTATGGCATCCTGCGGGAAGAGAACCTCTTTGCGCACCGCATTGCCCGTCCTGTTGTCAAGATTTACGAATATGTTCCAGAGCTCTATTAGTCCTGACGAGATAGCCGCCCTGGAACTGGCTTCGTTCCCCGGCGAGATTGTGGTGGTAAACGCCGAAGACGAGACGTTTGCCCAGGCCATCAAGTACCTGAAGCGGCAGACCGTGCTGGGCTTCGATACCGAGACGCGTCCCACTTTCTCCCCGGACCAGCACTCCAACGGAACGGCCCTCCTGCAGCTTTCGGGCAGCGGCAAGGCCTTCCTGTTCCGCCTCCAGAAATGCGGCCTGCCGCGGTCCCTGGCCTCCATCCTGGCCAACCCCAACATCATCAAAGTGGGCGCCGCCACGCTGGACGACATCCGCGGCCTCCAGAAGATTACCAAGTTTGCCCCCAAGGGCTTTGTGGACCTCCAGAGCCAGGTATGGGAATGGGGCATCCGCGACAAATCCGTAAAGAAAATGACGGCCATCATCCTGGGCGTCAAGATTTCCAAGGCGCAGCAGCTGAGCAATTGGGAGGCCGATAAGCTCTCCGAAAGCCAGCAGCGTTACGCCGCCACCGACGCCTGGGTGTGCCGGGAGATGTACCTCAAGCTCCAGGCCTCCGAAAAGAACCCCTTAGAGCAGAATCAGCAGAATGGATAAGATTATACTCAAACCCCGGCGGGAGGAGTCGCTCCTGCGTTTTCACCCCTGGGTTTTCTCCGGGGCTGTGGCCCAGATAGTTGGACATCCGGCCGAAGGAGACCTGGTGAGCGTATGCTCCTCCGACGGCAAGCTCCTCTGCTGCGGGCACTACCAGATTGGCTCCATCGCCGTGCGCGTCCTGAGCTTTGACGAAGACCCCACGCAGGCCGATTTCTGGCTCCGCATGCTCACGCGGGCCTACAAGCTCCGCGAGGCCTACGGTCTGGCTACGTCCGAGACTACCAACTGCTACCGCCTGGTGCATGGCGAGGGCGACGGTCTTCCGGGCCTCATCATTGACTATTACAACGGCGTCTGCGTGCTCCAGGCCCATTCCGTGGGTATGTTCCGCGCCAAGGCCGCCATTTCCGGCGCCCTGCAGGAACTGTACGGAGACCGCCTCAAAGCCGTGTACGACAAAAGCTCCGGCACAGCCCCTTTCAAGGCCGGTCTGGAGTTAATTGACGGGTATCTCTACAAGGCCGATGACCTGCAGGCCGATGAGCAGGCCGTCCTGGAAAACGGCAACAAATTCCTGGTAAACTGGTGCGAAGGCCAGAAGACGGGCTTCTTCCTGGATCAGCGGGAGAACCGCTACAGAGTGGGCCAGCTGGCTGCCGGCAAGAACGTTCTGAATCTGTTCTGCTACACCGGCGGCTTCTCCATATACGCCCTGGCCGGCGGTGCCAAACACGTGGATTCCGTGGACAGCTCCAAGCGGGCTATGGATATGGTGGACAGGAATGTAGCTTTGAACGGTTTCACGCCGGACCAGCACACGTCGTACTGCACCGACGCCATTGAGTTTGTGAAGAATGTTCCCGACGGCGCCTACGACCTTATGATTGTGGATCCGCCGGCATTTGCCAAGCACCGCGGAGCCCTCAAGAACGCCCTCCGTGCCTACCAGCGGCTGAACGCCGCCGCCATTGCCAAGGTGGCTCCCGGCGGCTTTGTGTTCACCTTCAGCTGCTCGCAGGTGGTGGATAAAGAGGCCTTCGCGCTGGCTGTCTTTTCGGCCGCCGCAGAGACAGGCCGAAGCGTCCGCATCCTGGACCGCCTCAACCAGCCCGCCGACCACTCCGTCAACATCTACCACCCTGAGGGTGAATACCTCAAAGGTCTCCTCCTCTACGTGGAATAACCCTCATCCCGGGCTTGACCCGGGATCTCATTCTTTATCTTGCACCCCTCGTCCTCCTGTCCCCACCTTCTTGAAGACGTCGCGTGGACGTAAGTGGCTAATCGTTAAGAACTTAAACAAAAACCTCCTAGTCATTTAGACCAGGGGGAAATAAGTGATATTACTGATTAACAGACACTTATGTCCACGTCTATTCTTCTGAGAAGTCTATCGCGTCCCAGATCTGTTCCAGGGCGCGGCGGTCCTTTTTGGTGGGACGGCCGGCGCCCCGGTCACGGGTCACGAAGAACGTTTCCACCGGGGCCTTGAGCTTGTTCATTTCCTCTTCCGGAGTCAGGTTCTCGGCGTAGTCCGGAACCAGTTTGGCACCCAGTCGGTGGTCCACCAACTGGATAACTCTGTACGTAAAAGTGGCCACTCCCTTACGTACAGTAATGATTTCTCCGGGGGCCACGGCCCTGGACGGCTTGGCATTCACCGTCCCCACCTTCACCTTACCCCCCTTGCACGCATCGGTTGCATCAGTCCGGGTCTTAAACACCCGAATGGCCCACAAATACTTATCTATTCTAATTTCTTCCACTATTCTTCTACAGGTTCAGAAACAATGTCGTCGGAGGCCCGGGGGTCCATACGGACCTCCAGGACCACGGCGGCGTCGCCTACGGGGGCCAGGGTGAATTCGGAGAGTTCGGCAGGGACCAGAACCAGTTCACCGGTTTTGATGGTGAACTTATCGTCCTTGGTCTGGAGAGTGGCCTCGCCACCTACACAGATATAAATAAGGAAGGTTTCTTCAATACCAGCGTGGCTCTCGAGCGGGGCCTTCAGGTGAATCTGACCCACCGTGAACTGGTCTTCGGCGGCCAAAAGTTCTTTGGACGGGGCCGGGGCACGGTGATACTGGTCAAAGTTAATGAGGTCAAAAGCCTCCTCCAGATGCATTTCGCGGTCGGTGTTGCCCCAGTCGTGCAGACGGAACCAGAGCTCGGAGCTTTCGGCAATCTCCAGCAGGGTTACGTCCTTGGCAGCGTGCACCAGGCCGGGAGTAATGAGGTAACTCTCCCCCACCCGCGGCTTCACGGAGTACAGAAGGTCCTCCACGGAGCCGTCGGCGCAGGCGCGGAAGAATTCTTGGGCCCCTACCGGACGCTTGAATCCCAGGTACAGACGGGCCTCGGGACCCACTTCCGTGACGTACCACAGAGCGGTCTTGCCAAATGCGTCGTAGCGCTGCTCGGCGGTTTCGTCGTCGGGGGTGATGTGCAGGGACGTTCGGCCCTTAATATCCAGCTTCTTGACCAGCACCGGGAACTGCGTTCCGTACCAGTCAAAAGCGGTTTCGCCCACCACGCGCTCGAGGTAGGTCTGCATAATATCACTGAGTGTATTGCCTTTGAGCCACCCTTCGATGGCCACAGAATCTACAAAGCCCAGATCGGCCAAAAGGTAATCCACATGCCCCCAGGGCATCTCCTGCCCCTCCGGCAGGAACTTCATCGGAGAAAGTATCTTATTTTCCATAGTACAAATGTACATAATTTCCTGAAATCCCAATCGTTTTCACCGCTGGCACTCAAGTCGTTTTGTATCAGAGAGTTAACCACATGAACGGGTGGTCAAAAGCATACCGTCCATAGCCTTATTTGTTTGATAGTAAGGCCGATAGGTGCCAGCCCTACCTGCCACAAATAGCCTTGAAGTCACACCACTCGCACGTTTTGGGCTCGGTGGTCCGGCGGAACGGGACGGAGAGGTCCACAATCTCCGCCAGGAGGGCGTGCAGGCCGTCCATAGCCAGGCGGCAGAACTCCCCCGAAACCGGAATGTCCGGAAGAGGCTGGGAGTACAGCCGCGCCGTGCTGTAGATAGAATTGACAAGCTGGTCGGGAGACGGCCCTACCATATAATCATACAAGAACAGCTGGAGGGCAATCTTGGGACGTTTGGGGGTATCCGGAGCGAAGAGGGCTTCGACTATGGAGGCGGCGTTGGTGTCGTCAATCAGCAAGTCTTCGTCGGTGACGTGACCGGTTTTATAGTCCACAATTCGCACTTCACCGGGCTTGTAACTGTCCATACGGTCCACGACGCCCACAAACTTGAAGCCGTCAATGGTGCCGTCCACGGGATGTTCAAGACCCAAGATGCGGAAACCGTCAGAATGAGACTCCTCCAGAAGCTGACGATCGTGCTTCAGCGTCTCTTCCACGTACCCGAACAGGATGTTCTCCAGCACCAGGTTTCGGCCCGTTACCTCGAAGGAATTCATCTCCTTCAGAATCTCCTCCCGGATGAGGGACTTAAGGCGCCCAACATCAGCCAGAAAAGAAGTGATATCGGCCTTGGTGAGAAGAGGCTTATCGGGTCCCTTCGAAAGGTCAAAAGGCTCGTACAGCTTCTGCATCACGTGATGGAAGACGTTGCCCAGCATATTGGCGTCTAGGGATTCGGACACCTCATCAGCGGCTTTGAGGCCCTCCACCACTTGGTAGTAGAACTTGGCAGGGCAGGCCAGATAGCTCTGAAGGGAACTGGCCGAAAGATGCCCAGCCCGGATCTTCTCCACATGGGCGGCGGTTTTGGAGATATCGGCCTCTTCCTCTACCGTATGAATAGAGGCCGAAGCCGCCAGCCGCCTCAGCGGCCACTGGAAATGATATTCCAACTGCTTGATATAGCGGCTTTCCTCGCCATTCTTGAGCCCCTCGGTGCGGTTGTCGTAAACCAGCCACACGCGCTCCGGGCGCTGCACCATCCGGTAAAAATAGTAAGCCCAAACGGCATCCTGATACTCATAAGTAGGAAGGCCGAAACCTTTCCTCAACTCCGGAGGAATAAAAGAGGCCGAAACGCTCCGCCGGGGGAACATACCTTCGTTAGCGCTGAGGATCACAAGATTACGGAAGTCCAGCGCACGGGTCTCCAGCGGACCCATCACCTGCAGGCCCTTCAAAGGTTCGCCCCGGAACGGGACCGAAATTCCCTGAAGAGACCGCTCGATGAGTCTTATATGCGTAGCCGGCAACACCTCCAGATCCATTTCGCGGAGTATGTTCAGCTGCTTGTGGCACCGAGCCACAAAGTCCAACTCCAGGAGGTCACCGGTTAGGGTAAGTTTCTGACCAATAAAAGATAAGAGCTCAGAAAAGTAGTCCTCAACTCTATGATTTTGCTGGACGTCTGCCATCGTAGCATTCAGCACCACGGGCTGGAACAAAAGCTCCAGAAGCGGTCCGCCCTTCAAATCCTCTACCGGAATGTAGTACTTAGCATCTGCCTTGACCTTGGCAATCACAGCCTTCTCTTCCTCGGTGAAAAGCTGTTTCAGAAGACCAGAAGTAAGCACTTCCCGTAATTCACGATGGTAGAAGTACCACTTCCCGCCCGTCAGACGCAGTTTCAACTGCATCTGCCCCAAAGTAGACAGCAACGCAAACGTAGAGCTCCCCGTCATAGGATAGCCCATAGTCACATTAACGTTGTCGCAGGACTCCGGAAGGGAGTTCAGAAGAGGCAGGAGAAGCGACTCGTCCGGCAACACAAAGGCCGTTTCTATGTTTTTGTCATCCTGAGGAGCGTAGCGACGAAGGATCTGTTGACCAGAAAGAGTCTCAGAATGACAATTATTGCCATAGCACTGTTCCAGGATCCACGGGGCGAGTTTGGTTTGGCCCACGGAGGACGGAACGCTAATCACAGTAACAGAAGGGGGAGGACCGGCCTCCACAGGAAAAGCCTGGGGATAGTCCACAATGTTGCGGCGCATGAAGAAGGAGGCCTTGTTGGCGCGGTCTCGAATCTCGTCGGAGACGTAGTCCCAGACGAATTCGGCCAGGCCGGCGTCCCGCATACGGGACAGCACCAGACGCTCGCATTCGTTCAGGGCATTGAGGCCCACAAACACATAGCCAGACGCCTCCGGGAAGGCTGCAGACAACACATCGGCCACAGACTCGCCAGCCTTCAGCCGTTCGGCCAGCGCCCGATACACCATACCCTCGTACGCCATTCCGGAGGCCTTCAAAGCATCATTGAAATTCCGGTACAAAGGATACAGCAGATTCCAAAGCCGCAGGAACCGGGCCTTCACATCTTCGCCGTCGGGATTGAGTTTCCATCGGCCCGAAGCATCCCGGAAATGCGCCAAAAAGTGCGCGATAGCCTCCTCCTGGGCCGGAGAAAGGTATTCAAACTGGTCCTGGATGGCCTTGAAATCGCCCACATTCTGCATCAGGCCGGCGGCGTCTACCAGGTACTTGTCAACGTCGTCGAAATCGGCCAGCAAGACCTCTCCCCAGAAGAGGAAATCGTCCAGGGGCTCAGCGGCCGGGTTCAAAGAAGAGTAGCACTTATACAGCTCCAGCAGCAGGCGCAGGCGGTCCGACACCACTGCATCGGACACCTTATAAAAGAAGTCGTTGATGGTGTACAGCGGCGGAACGGGCATAGGCGCCCCCACCAGCAGGTCCCCCAGGTACTTCTTGAAGAAGACCAGGGAACGCCGGTTGGGGAAGATAAAACAGCGCGTCTGTATGTCCGAGGCCGCCAGGTAATGGGCCGCGACCTGCTTGAGGAAAGGCGTCATTTACTCTGCGTACTCGTAGCCAAAATAACGATCTTTCTTGAGGGCGGGAACACCGGTCTTCATCCAGGCCGGTTCCGGAGCACCCTTCATATAGTAGTCAAAGAACTGCTGCAGACGGATGGTCAGATCCTTACGGTTGCGGCGCTCCTTGAGGTTGTGAGCCTCGTTGTTGTACTCCAGTAGCCAGGCGGGCTTGCCCAGACGGCGCAGACCCATAAACATCTCAATGCCCTGGTACCACGGGACGGCGCCGTCGGCATCGTTGTGCATGATGAGCACCGGCGTTGTCACGTTGGGCAGCTTAAAGAGGGCCGAATTCTCCATATAGAGTTCAATGCCGTCCCAGAGGCTTCGGCCTATACGGCTCTGGCCCTGCTCATACTGGCCCTGACGGCTGCTGCCGCTTTCCCAGCGGATACCGCCATAGGCCGATGTCATGTTGCTCACCGGAGCACCGGCGCCGGCGCATTTGAACATGTCCGTGCGGGTGATGAGGTAGGCCACCTGGTAACCGCCCCAGCTCTGGCCCTGGATGGCCATATTGTCCTTGTCAATCCAAGGGAACTTGGTAAGGCTCTGGGCACCGGCTACAATGCAGTTGTAGGCACTCTCGCCGGGGATGCCGCCCGCATAAACAATGTCCGGGACAAACACCACGTATCCGCGGGACACGTAGAAGGTGATGTTGATGATGGACCAGCTGGGCTGCACCGGAATGTTCTTATACAGCGTTTCGGAGTTCTTCTCGTAGAAGTAGATCATCACCGGGTACTTCTTGCTCTCGTCAAAGTCCTCCGGCTTGTAGAGGAGGCCGTCCAGCTTGGTGCCGTCAAAAGCGTTCCAATGATACAGCTCCACGGTGCCCCAGTTGTAGTCTTTCTGCTGGGGGTTGATGGCGGTGAGCTTCTGCTCGGTCTTGCCCAGCGTGGTGGTATAATAAACATCCATCTGCTCATTGAAGTTACCCTTCTGGTAAGCGTAGACGTTGGCCTTGGCGGCCTTCTGCACGCCGGACCAGGTGTAACCGCCCTTCACCAAGGTCTTGAACGTCTTGGCGGGGTTGCCCACTTGCAGGCTGGCCACGCCGTTCTCCTTGGTCACATGGTCAAAGATGCTCACGAGGATATTCTCAGATGGGCCGATATGGCGCTCTTCCTCGCGGTCCTTGGTATTGATATAGCGGTAGGTAAGGTTCTTTTCACGGCCGGTGGTGAGCCGGGTGGCGGCGCTGCCGTCTACGGGAGCCTTCCAGATATCGTACTTGTCATAGAGCAGCACGGCGCCCTCCCCTTCCAGCCAGCCGGCTACGCCGTAGGCCTCTTTCATCATGGGGTGGTCGTCGTCCTCGTCCCAGAAGCTCACGCCGGGGGCCAGAACGTGCTTGGCACCGGTGGCGTTGTTGTAGATGTTCCAGCACTGCTCCGGATAATCCCACCAAATCACGTACTGGGACAGCGGGGACATAGAGACAGAGGCTATGCGGCCTTCCGTGATGGCAGCCTCACCGTTGGGGCCTACTACGCTCACAGCCTGCGTGTTCTGGTAGTTCCACTGGGTCTCCACGGGGTTCACAGTGCGAACCTTGAGGTCATACGGGCCGTCGCCCCGGTTGCCCTGCATGTAGCGCACCAGGCGGGTGTCGTTAAGCAGGCCTTCGCCCAGGCGTACGGGGTAGGTGCGGGCGGCATCGGCCCTTAAATTCACTTTCTGCACCGGGGGAAGTTGGGCGGCGTCCCAGTTCCAGATGTCCAGGCCGGGGAGCTCGAAGGAGACCAGGTTGGTGTCCTTGGGCGGAGTGAGTTCCTGCACGCCCACGTAGATGCGCTGGCCGTTGTGGCTGAAGCTGTAGGAGCTGTTTTCGGTCATTCCCCAGCCTTCGGGGAGTTTGCCAAGGCCTTCCAGCTTCTGGGCCGTTCCGTTAGCATATTTGTAAAGCTCTGCGTGCTTGCTGCCGGTTTCAATGGTGTCGCGGGCCACCAGGAAGAGGGCTTCCGTGGCCTCCTGGTTGAACTTGGGAACGGCGTGCCAGGTGACGGTGTCCGTGAGGAATTTTGCGCCATCGGCCTTGCTGTAAAAGCCGGTCACAAAGCCTTTCTTGCCGGTTTTGCGCACCAGGCCCAGCTGCAGACCCTGGATGGAGACCTCGTACTTGTCTATGTTCTGGAGGGTGTCCATTTTGGCGCCGGCCCACTGGTAAACTACCAGCGGATTACCGAACTTCTCCTTCTTCTTGCGGGCCTTGGCTGGCATCACAAAGCTGGTGTCCGTGGTGGTGAAGGCAAAGCCGTCTACCGAGTGCTTGCCCATCTTGAAGTCTCTCACATTGGCGAACTTGGTCACCTTGCCGGTGGCCAGGTCAATGATGGCGAGGCTGTCTTTGGGCATGTCATCGGCCTTCTTTTTCTGGATCTTGGCCCTTCTGGTTTTCTGGAACTCCGGCTTGATGAGGCACACGGCAAACTTCTCGTTTTCCGTAAGTCTGGCGCGATAGCCGCGGGGAATCTCTATCTTGCGGCCTTTCTTGCCCAGCACCTCGATGGTGAGGACGCCATCTCCTTCCTGGGGATTGACCTCGTAGCTCACTACGTTACCGGCGGGAGTAATGTTCACATTTGCAACGGATTGCCAGCTGTCGTAAACCGCGTGGTCCAGGGGTTTCTTCTGGGCTGTCAAGCTAGTTGTCAAGGCCAGTGCGGCCAGAATCAGAAGGCTTTTTCTCATAACTAATTTATTTTCTGCTAATGTAGTAAAAATAAGCGAATTTTCATATATTTGTAGAACTTGGAACTTTTGAATGATTCCAAACAAAAACATAAAACTACTGACTGTATGAAAAAGAAATTCAGATGCCTGGTGTGCGGATACGTACACGAAGGTCCCACTCCCCCCGCAGAATGCCCTGTATGCCATGCCAAGGCCGAAAAGTTTGTTGAAATCAAAGAAGGTGGTGACAAGCCCCAGTACGCCGCCGAGCACGTCCTGGGCATAGCCAAGGGCTGCGACCCGGAAATCTGGGCCGGCCTTCAAGACCATTTTGCCGGTGAATGCTCAGAAGTAGGTATGTACCTGGCCATGAGCCGTCAGGCCGACAGAGAGGGCTATCCCGAGATTGCCGAAGCCTTCAAGCGCTACGCTTTCGAAGAGGCCGACCACGCCGCCCGCATTGCCGAACTCCTCGGTGAAGTGGTATGGGACACCAAGACCAACCTCAAGAAACGTTACGAGGCCGAAGAAGGAGCCTGCGAAGGCAAGTTCCTCATCGCCAAACGTGCCAAGGAACTGGGTCTGGACGCCATCCACGACACCGTCCACGAAATGGCCCGCGACGAAGCCCGCCACGGCGCCGGTTTCCTGGGGCTCTACAAACGGTTCTTCGAGAAATAGTTTCTGACCGTCGCAGGTCACACCTTGAAGCGTCGCAGGTCCGCATTTTTCGGCTGGCCTGCGACGTTTTTCGGCCTTCTGTGCATTCTAGCGTCGCAGTTGGAAGAAAAAATGCGGACCGGGGACAGTTTTCCCTTCCACCTGCGACACTTTTCCCTTCCACCTGCGACGGTTTCAGGGAAAACCAGTATCTTTGTGAGAGTATGAATAATCTTCTGACTAATATGCTCACCAAGGCCGATCCTTCCCAGGTGGAGGGACTGGCCCGCTTCTTCAAGACCGGCCCCGGACAGTACGGTCATGGAGATAAATTTCTGGGAATCAAGGTTCCTGTGACTCGTTCAGTAGTCAAAGACTGCTGGAAGTCAGTGACATTCGATGACTTGGAGGAATGCATAACCAGTGAGTATCACGAGGTTCGCCTCGCCGCCCTGCTAACCCTGGTGGAAATCTTCAAACACGCTGGTGAACTCCAGCAGAAATGTGTAGACTTCTACCTCTCACATACTGAGTACATAAACAACTGGGACCTAGTGGACCTGTCTTGCTACCCGCTGCTGGGGATGTGGCTGCTGAATAAGGACCGGAGTCTGCTATACAACATGGCCCGGAACGGGAAAACGATATGGGAGCAGCGGATAGGAATGGTAAGCACCATGACCTTTATCCGTCATGGGCAACTGGACGACACCTTCGCCATCGCCGATATCCTTCTACATCACCCGCACGACCTCATTCACAAAGCCGTGGGCTGGTTACTACGAGAAGCCGGGAAACGGGACAAATCGGCCCTGGAGGCCTATCTGGCCCCCCGCTACAGGGGCATGCCCCGCACGATGCTCCGTTATGCCATCGAAAAATTCCCCGAGCCCGAACGCCAAGCCTATCTCAACGGCCATGCACACTGAGAAACATCCTTTTGAGCCGTTTTTGCCGGAGAATGCGAAGATTCTGTTCCTGGGGAGCTTTCCGCCGCAGGAGCACAGGTGGTGCATGCCGTTTTATTATCCCAATTGGATCAATGATTTCTGGCGGATTATGGGCCTCATCCACTTTGGGGACAAGAATCACTTTTGCGTGCCGGGTGAGAAACGGTTTGACGAATCGGCCATCCGCACTTTCTGTATGGCCGAAGGCCTGGCCTTCTACGACACCGCCTGCGAGGTGCGTCGGCTCAAAGACAATGCGTCCGACGCCTTCCTGGAGGTTGTTACCCCCACCGACATCCCGTCCCTTCTGGCACGAATTCCCAGCTGCCACACGCTGGTCACCACAGGCCAGAAAGCCACCGAAGTCATTTCCTCCAGCTACGGCTGCCCCATCCCTCCCGTCGGAGGTTTTGTGGATATCGTCATGCCCGGCCTTTCCTCCTCATCCCGGGCTTTGACCCGGGATCTCCGCTTCTGGCGCATGCCCTCCACCTCCCGTGCCTATCCCCTCCCACTAGAGAAAAAGGCCGAAGCCTATCGGCCCTTATTCAAGTAGCGATGCTTCGGTCCTAGAAATTAATACAAGCCTTACCGTCAAAACTCAAATGCTCGTTTTGGAACACATACCCTAACTGATTACTTAACAGTTTGGTCTGTCCTATCATAATACCAGACCCTCCTCCAAAGTGCGTGTGGCCATAGATCCAATAATCCACCTCAGAGCCCTCTATAAAAACGTCAAGATCTACCTGGAAGGCTGAATTTAACGTCCCTCCCGGGTAACTATTGAACTCCTTTCGCATTGTGGGACAATGGTGCGTAACTACTACCTTATGCTTAGCAGTTGACGCTGACAGTGCTCCTGATAGCCACTGCATACACAGTTGATGAAGATCATCCACATCATTGGCACAGAAGCGTTTACCATTCAACTTCCCAAGCCTAAAATCATTCATTCCCTGCTGGACCGACCACAACTTTACAGGATCTATCTTCGTCCACAATGTTGTGAAAAACAATTCCACATCCTCTAAGACGACACTCTTGTTGTTTAAGTAATGCACATTTGGCCGGGCATCCAGAATATAATCGGTCAGTGTTCTCCCTATATCAAACCCGCCGTAAAACTCATGGTTTCCCGGCACCACAAAAGTCTCCCGAAAGTGTTCTGCACACCAGTCCCAGAACGGACGCTTCCACATCTTGCGGTCTCCAAGATACGACACATCCCCCGCCAGCACAAGCACGTCACCTACCGGCTCCATGCCCCCGCGCTCTATGAAACTTAAATTCTCTGCAAACTCCAAATGCAGATCCGATGCATATTGAATCTTCATAATTACTCCTTCTCTACTGCATTACGAACGGGCCACTAGGACTCCCGAATTCTTTCTCAAGGACAACGTAGTATTCTCTGACTTTTTACAAATGCCTTTCGTAATCCATTCTTTGGTGTAAGATACGGACAATTAGGACTGTACCGTCGTCCTGAATCAGATAAAAGATCACGTGTTTACACCAAGGGTACTTGCGATAGCCAACACGAACATAATCATAAGGCTGTCCTAAAGACTCCGGTGATTGAGCGATGTCTGCACAAGCCGCCAACAAGCCGGAAACATACTTATTTGCCTGCTCTCGCGACCACGTTTCAAGTGTGTATTGCCAAATCTGCTTTAGATCCTTATCTGCAGCATTAGAAAGATTGAACTTGCGCATCATACTCCTCGTTAAGTTTTTGAACATACGTTTGAGGATCAAAGTCCTCTACGATGCCACTATTCTCACCCTCTATTAGCGCCGAACGAATTGCAGACAACCTGGCTTCTTCATCCTCCATTTGACGCAATGCTGCACGAATTACTTCGCTGACATTATTGAATCTGCCACCGGCAATTGCCTTCTGGATAAACTCCTCATAATGCGGTCCTAAGGAAACCGTTACTGTTCTAGCCATTGTCATCATAAGATTGGTTTAAAGCAAAGGTAAGAATATTTCTTACAATTAACAAACAAATCCTTTTTTCCGCAAATATAAAACGCCCCCGTAAGCTGCCCCAAATTTTGGCAAGGCTTGCCAGAATTTGGAAATGACGAAAGAAATGTTAAAGAAAAGCAGTATCTTTGAAAAAAGAATACAGCTATGCTAAAGATTGGAGACAAGATGCCGGCATTTGAGGTGGTGGACCAGGACGGGAAGACCGTCAAGTCCGAGGACTTCATTGGAAAAGGCAAAAAGACCATCATCTACTTCTACCCCAAGGATAATACATCGGGATGCACGGCCGAAGCCTGTAGCTTCCGGGACAACTACGCCGAGCTAACCGCACAAGGATATAATGTGGTTGGTGTGAGCAAGGACAGCGTGAAATCGCACGCCGGCTTCCGGGCCAAGTACGAACTCCCCTTCCGTCTCCTCTCCGACCCTTCTACTGAAATGCTGCAAGCTTTCGGAGCCTGGGGCGAGAAGAAGATGTACGGGAAAACCACTATGGGAACACTCAGGCGCACCTTCATCTTTGACGAGAACGGAAACCTGGAGCGCATAATAGAAAAGGTAGACACCAAAAACGCCGCCGCCCAGATATGAAGAAACTCATCCTCTTTGACCTGGACGGAACCCTCATTGACTCCCTGGAAGACCTGGCC
>JAEEGK010015878.1_pt1 | contig 16617 bp, 9 predicted proteins | sample 8958771 | NCBI WGS metagenome assembly JAEEGK01 (sample SAMN16246547, study PRJNA631951) | gut metagenome | biome: gut microbiome; feature: rumen; material: SC-attached | host: Bos | place: Iran: Karaj | collected 2018-10 | reverse complement strand
GGACTAATATTCATTGGCACAAAGGGCAAGATCCTGGCCGGTTGCTATGGATTGAAACCGACCCTTCTGCCAAAGTCTTCGATGGGTTATTTCAAGGAGCCGGAGCCTGTCATAAGGAGAGTCCCCGGAGGTGGCACCGGCGACATATGGGTCAACGCCCATGAGCAGGACTGGATCAGGGCTTGCAAGGAATCACCCGAGAACCGTGTCGAGACTTCCTCCAACTTCCAGGTGTCTGGACCTTTCACCGAGATGGTGGATGTCGGTGTGCTGGCTGTAAGGCTTTCTGGCCCTACCGGCCTGCACCGGGAGCTGAAATGGGACGGAGAGAATATGCGCTTCACGAATATCTCCGAATCCGACATGATCAAGATAGTCAACTACGATGACTTCAAGATCATCGATGGAGATCCCCGTTTCGACCGTCGCTATGCCGAGTTCAACGCCAAAGCCATGGCTGAGGAGTGGATCAAGCACACCTACCACAACGGCTACACGCTGCCGGATATGCCTAAAGATTAAGGAGCCGCGTCAGAGCTTCCCGTAGGAGAACCCGACCCAGTCGTCGGTGCGGAAAGGCCATGCCGGAAGGCCCTCACTATTGAACAGGTTGCAGACGGGGTTCGCTCCCCATCCGTAACGTACAGCGAAGGGATGAGGCACATTGGGGCTTGTCACAATCACCTCATCGCCTGATATGGTGGCATCCGCCCAATGCCATACACGATCAGCTCCAGCGATCTGAAAGCCAGTGAGAATACCGGATTCGGCCTTTTTAACCAGTTCGAAATCAACACCTTCCTTCCCATAACGCTCTTTGGCGAAATCTCCGGAAGGAATGACCCGCAAGCCAGCGGCGATGTCGGTAAACCGAACCCTTATCGCATTGCCGCTGATGGTGTAACCCGAGTAACGAGGACCGTTCGCGACAACCTTTCTCCCATAGTCGTTGGACAACGCAAGATTGGCGAGACGCTCTCCAACTTCCTTCTTGCGGATCGGATGGATATCTCCCGCTTCACCTATGTCAATTATGCAGGCCATACCCACCTTGTCAAGCGCCTGGGTGGACATCGCCTGGGCTTCGCGAAGCTCAGCCCAGTCGTCATCTCCAGCCACTCTGGTGATAGGTTTGTAACAGGCTAACTGAGTGATATAGAACGGGAAATCATATCCCCATGCATTCCTCCAGTCAAGGATGAGGGCATTCATGAAGTCACGATAACGATAGGCCTTGTTGGCATTGGACTCCCCTTGATACCATATCGCGCCTTTGATAGCGAAGGGAACGAGAGGCTTGATCATGGCATTATAAAGGACCGTGACCATATTAGGCTCCCTGGTAGCGAATTTGGGCATACCCTTGAAAGAAACCGACAAAGTGACCTTCCAGTCGCCCTGCAGGCTGATTTTTCCGCCATCAGGACCTTGGACATAGAGGAGAGATCCGTCACCGTAGATGCCTCCATCCCCGTGGTCATCAGTGTTTCTGACGCAGATAACAGCCTTGCCGGACTTGACAAGGCGGGCAGGGATGAAATATTCCCTAGCCTTGCTCCAAAGTCTTCCGAACCCGACCATCTCGCCATTCCAGTAAGTCTCGTCAAAGTCGTCAACCGGGCCGAGGCTCAAGGTCAGATCGTGTCCTTCCCATCCGGAAGGGATGTCAATCTCTTTGCGGAACCAGTAGATGCCATTCGTGGCGGGCCAAAGCTCTTGTACTTTGCGAGGAATTGATATGGTCTTCCAACTGCCGTCATCAAAGAGGGGCTGGGCCCAGACGGGCACGCCTCCGTTAAGTCCAAGATCCTGACTCTTAGCTATTTGCAAGAACGCATCTATTTCTTTCTCATAAACCTTATCCCGCTCAGCCTCGTTGTCGGGAAGCTTATTCACCAAAGCGAGCTGGTTCAACGCCTCAGGAAAACTCCTGATAGTCCCCTCGCTCATCCATGCCTCGATGATCGTACCTCCCCAGCTGCTATGAATGACTCCAACCGGCACGCCCAACTCGTCCATGAGCTTGCGGGCGAAATACCATCCCGCGGCGGAGAAATGCCGCATGGTCTCAGGAGAAGACTCTGCCCATCCGTCAAACTCGGCGCTGAAAAAATCACGTTCGACCATGCCTGTAGCCCTCGAGACCTGAAGCAAACGGACATCGGCGTACTTCTCCGCATTGAGGATGCCGTCTTGATTGGCGACTCTCGTACCCACCCTTTCGAACGACATCTCCATGTTGGATTGCCCTGATGCCAACCAAACTTCGCCTACGACCACATTCCGCAGCACGACAGGCTTTCCGTCCGAAATGGTGAGAGTGTATTTCTTGAAACTGCCCTTTGGAGTCTGAATCTTGACTTGCCAGCGGCCTTCGACATCAGCGACTGCCGTGTAGGTCTTGTTGTTCCAAGACGGGGTGACTTTCACTTCCGCCCCAGGGGCCGCCTTGCCCCACACAGGAGCCTGGCAGTTTTGTTGGAATACCATATTGTCGGAGAAAAGAGGCGTAAGCTGGACCTGGGCCACGGCGCTTATAGTCGCAAGGGCGGCGACAGCGGATAGGATAAAGCGTATCATGTTGCTGATTTCTAATTACTTCCGGAGTCCTTTATTGATTGGCGGAGCAGGCGGCGAGGGATGCGGGCAAAGACTATGTCGTAGCCATCGTCCGGGGACTGGCTGCCGTCTTCATACAATACGCCGACATCACCGTTCTTGAATACAACCATGGTGGAATAAGCGGCCGCACCTTCCTGAAGGGTCAACACGTCCTTCCAAATGAGACCGTTGTCCTGACTCACCGCCATCGTCAGGCCCTTACGCTCTTTCGCATCCTTTATGTAGGTGTGGAGCAAAAGGCCGTCCCGCCAAAGGATAATGTCGCAATTGCAAGAGTTTGCGGTGAGGCTTTCAACCTCAGTTTGCTCTCCCCAATGATATATACCATCTTCCCCTTTGACGGCAGTGTTGAATCCCCTGGGGCCGTAACTACCTAGTCTCGAGCTCAATAGAAGGCGCCCATCGGGTAATGCGACAAGTTTGGACTCATTAGCCAACTTGTACGCTATCTCTTCCTGGAAAGTCCATGTCTGGCCCTCGTCTTTTGAATAGAACAGATGGGCGTCTATAGGCCATGGAACGGGCATGGGATCGGGATAATCCCTGTCGAGAACGCAGGTGGTCAAGAGGATGTCCCCGTCCTTGTCAACTATTCCTTTGCCGGAAGTCACGAAAGCGCTGTGGAGGTTGTCAGGGAATGGTATGATTCGAGGCTCGCTCCAAGTCACTCCGCCGTCATCACTGACGCTTAAGGCTGTCTCCTTGAGTCCTCTCCTGAAACCTTTGGGACCATTTCCGCAGGCCATCAGGCAAAGAATCCTGCCGCTTTTGGCGCGGGTTAGCGAGGCGTCTCCGAAACCGAATCCCGTCACCTTGGAGGTGTCTCCACGGGCAATGAATATTTGCTTTCCCCAAGTCTTGCCACCATCGGTGCTCCGACGAGTGCTGATGTCAATGCTGGTCTTACGGTAGCCAAGATCGGCTAAAGACTCGTATCTTCGGTCAATCACCGCAACGACATTGTCTTCAGAATCCAACGCCATGGCGGGAATACGGTAGAAGTGGCACGAATCGCTGTCTTCGGCGAAAACCACAGTCTTGACAATCTCCGGAGACTTGCATGCGAACGAAACTGCCGCAACGGCTAAAATGATGAGAAAACGACGCATAGGTAGTGTTATTAATCAACCTGTCTTATTTTGTCCTTCACGCTTCTTTCGACGCTGTTCCCGGTTATTTTTCTGTGACTCAAGGACTTCCACGACAGCGTCCGTCATCTCATCAGGCCAAGTCTCTCCTGAGACACAGGCATCCGACCAAGGACATAGTTTTTTATAATCCGAGTCAAACACAACAGTGTAAGGGGGGCCGCATCGATCATTGACGGACATAAATAACATACGCCCCTCGTGGATCAGACTTGCAGGCCATTTCAAATCGGGATCATCCACTCGGTCATAGATTTCCTTGGTTATCTCAAACAATTTGCAGTTCACCCCGCCTCCAACTTGCGCGGTGTATAATCCCGTTTCAGGATCAAAGCAACATTTCCAACTACTTCCTTCTTTGAATTCCATATCCCTTTTGATTAATTGTCATGCCCTTTCCTATTCCTTCTGATCTCAGAATACATAACAACCGCCAGAAGGAGCTGCGAGATAAAACCGCACCACAGTCCTATTCTGCCAAGGACATTGCCTTTCAGGTCCGGGACAATGAGCCCGATGCCGAAGATCACCGCCAGCACAATGAAAAGGACAAACAGAAATCGAAGTGTTTTCAGACTATTCATAAGCTATATATTAAAAGTGACTTCCCGCTCAACTTCGGGAATGGTTTCCCCGTCAGTGGTTATAGCCATAACCTTCAGACTCACAGTTCCTTTGCCTCCTTGCTTCTTCCAAAGAACCGGGTTGAATCGGAAGGTCGCGTCAGTCGCGAAATCATAAATGTCACGACTATCCTGTGCATTATTGGCAGTCATACTTTTCCATTGGCCGTCAATGCTGTAGTATTCTACACCTGGACCCGTCCAAAGCACAGCAGGATACTTTGACTCCCTTGGAAGTTCGGTGCATCCGTCCGTTGCAAGCCCTTCTGGCACTTCCGGGAGGCAAATCTGGCGGCATATCTCCTTCTGGTCGGGCGTGTCGAAGTCCTGGATCCTTTCGCCTCTGAACGTGGCTGGAATGATAATCTTATAAGTATTAATCAATTCCATAAGGTCATCGAAGCTCATATCTGGATCCAAGGCCATAATGCTCCATATTGTCGCGGCTAGTTCGGCGGTTGCGGGGGAAGAAGCATGACTGCCTCCAGATCCAAGTAGCGAATAGTTATTCTGATCGTCTAATTCATGCCAAGGATACCCCCCAGTGGAGATTTTCAGATTCTTCTGGTTAAAACCAATTGGGAGAAGTGATCCAGCGTGGTTCTCCTCAAAAATCCCGAATTCTGTCGTCTCGAGTTCTCCGCCAACCGCACCAAAGCTGTGCTTCCCCTGGATGCTTGAACCTTTATACATTCCCCTCTCTATCCACTTCTGATGGCATTCTAGAGAGAAATCAAAAGGACCAGCCAAAGCATCACTGGAAACATTTCCAATCGCAATGATCACAAAAGTATTCGGGTAATCTACCATCTCTTGCAGAGCCAACCCCTCATCCTTATCCCAAATCAAAGGATTATAAATCTCTCCTCCGCCTCCAACATGATCATTTGCACAGAAATAAATATATTTGGTATCAGGATTCTCTTTTGAGAACCGCATTAGCTCCTGCCAACGGGCATTTGTCCATTGAATTTTCCCTGGATAACTCTGGGCTATTCCTTTGTTTGCGACTCCATCTGCTGTTTTGATGATTTCTGTCATCATTTCCGGGTGCCACCAACCATAAGCAGGAGTCGCCAGGATTACCTCCCACACTTCTTCAATCCAGGGGTCATTCCCTGTTGGTACTTCACCGGTTCCAACCAGTTTGATGTGCTCAAGTTTTTCTTTCCTTCCTGCCGGAGCCATCAAGTCCAGCTGTTCAAGGACTTTCTTCGTCTGAAGAAGTCCCACGTTTTCATAAAAGTTATACCAGACCCTGTTTCCGGCTACCGTCTTCTTCCATTCGTCCCAATTCTTACCCAAGTTGGTAGGAACTAAGTTCACTGGATTATATTCCAGAGGAAGGACGGTGAGGCCATCAACTGTCGCCGTGGCGTTCTGTTTGCCATCCGGAGTCTCGGCGATGAAAGTGATCGCAAGGCTTTCGACCGGGTATTCCGGGACATACACCTGCCCTTCCAGTTCGGTCTCAACACCATCCTCCTTGACAAGTATTCTGGTTATGGCTCCGCCACGTGTGACAGAAAGCCCCTGAACCAGATCCACAGGCCTATCCACCCTGAATGCGGCTGATTTAAGCGCCTCCAGGCCAGATATTTCCATCGGCTTGGCATCCACCTTCACCTTACAGGTGGCGGAAATATTCCCTGACTTCGCTGTGATGATAACCGTGCCCTCCGCTATTGCAGAGACTTTACCTTCGTAGCTGACAGAGGCGACCTTGACATCCGAAGACTCCCAGGCAACGCTTTTATCCGAGGCATTATCTGGCTTTACTGTGGCGACAATGGTTTCTTCTCCTCCCTCAACCAACGTGATTTCCGTTTTGCTGAGTGAAACGGAGGTGACGGAAACTGACGGTGACGGTTTATCCTGGGGTTCCTCTTGCGATGGTTTTGAACAAGAGAAAAGCAAGGAGACGGCAAGAAGAACCGCTAACAGCATCGGATTCCGTTTAGACTTCGGCTTTGGAAGAGCGGGAATCGTCGCCTTAATGATGGCCGTCAGATAGTCACGGTCATCCACATCAGTGATCAGAAAATGCTCCTTGGCCCCAGGATAAGGTGAGCGCGTCACCACCTCCTTCAACCGCTCCGCTCCCTGACTTGTTGGCTTGATGTACAGATTGTTATCGCAGATAAGACCGAAAATGACGCCATCACAGTAAACGCAATAATCGCCCATCATCTTCTTGATGGTAATATCCCCGGCACCTGAGCACTGGTCCACAATGTATTGCACGAAATCAGCGTTGCTTGCCATATTGTAAACGGTTTGGTTACTTCTTCTTTATCTAAACTAGAAACTACGATACCGCCATAACGGAAGTGTTTTTTACAAAAATAGCAAATCCTTAATTACTGGGAATAGTATTGCTGAAGTGAACCGCCAATTCTACGGCATGCCTTGCGTTTTATAGAACCTCTTGATTTACAACACCTTAAGCAACTAAGAGTGGTGTGTTATTTCCATGCACCTTAAACTAATCTCCTGACAATTAGTCACTTACAAAAAACGTGTTGTTTGTCAATTGATGATGAACAGGTTGCATAACACGCCTTTATGGGTCTTATGGTTCTTGATTTATAATAGGCTTAGTATTAATGAATAAGACAAAGTCCATCCCCGTTTTTGTAGGGATGGACTTTACATATAATCCCGCTCTCGCAGGGTGATTCACTAGAACTCGAAACCGAAGGAAATCTTGGGCATAAAGAGAGCTTTCTGGTCAGTTCTCTTATCACCGAGCGGGGCTATGACCTTCCCACCAAGACCGACGGTGAATCCGTGCCCGGAACGAAGGCCCCAGCTCCATCCGACATTAGGTTCCACGAACAGGCCATTCTGTAGTTTCATTCCGCCCTTATTCTCATAGTCAAATCCGTGCATATATCCGGTCTTGAGACCGACTACAGGAGTGCCCTTCTTGTTCCTGAGGTAAGAATGGAAGTCCAGGAAGGCCTCTCCGAAATAAGGGTTCTCCGTCCCGTTAGGGAATATGTAACCACCTATTCCAGCACCTAGGTAAACATTGTGATTGAACATATAGCCGTGGGATGTCTCGGCACCCAGCCAGACCCCAAAGTGATCTGTGATTGAGACACTTCCTTTGTAACCTTGAGACCTGTAGTCATTCTGTGCCGAAGCGCCAATGAAAGACACGACAATCAATACTCCTGCAAGCAGGACTTTGTTAAACTGATTCATAATTATTTAAGTTAATAAAAACAACAACTTCTGATGTGCCGGCCGGCGCACGGCAGATACAATAAACACATTCTATGCCACTGCAAGGCATATTTTTCGGCGCAAGCCTTGGCCTGCCCGGGCACTTTGTTAACAGTCAGAAGCTTATCTGGAGTACCTGAACTTACATTATTTCAGGAAGGTCAGGATCCTTACGGGGCCGAGGAGGCCGGAGGTAGGCAGCGGATCGGCGGGGGAATAGAAGTCCCAGGAGGTCTTGGTGGCACGTTCTTCCTTCGGGAGGGCGGAATCACCGATAAGCCTGTTGCCCCAGGAGTTTGTGACCTTGATTTCCAGCGTGTTATCCCCTTCCACAAGAGTCTCGGATACGTCAATCTTGTATGGTTCCTTCCACAGAAGCCCCAGATCCTTCCCGTTTACGAAGACGTGTGCCATATTGAATACCTGTCCAAGATCAAGCACAGCTCCCTTAGCGACCTGTTCTGAACTCAAATGGAAGGATGTTCTGTAGGCAGCTGTACCGGAGAAGAAGCGGAGGAATGGATCCTGGAATTCATTCCAGGCACACAGGATGTCAAAGTGATAGTCCGCTCCCTTCTCTGGCTCAATGGCCGGGACAAAGTGGACATCCCAAGCGGATAAAGACATAACTTCTTCTGTCACAGGTATTTCCTTACGAATATATTCCTTCTTAGCCTTGCCTTGCAGCACAACGAACACGGCATCATCCCTTTCCATGTTGAGATCAACGAAAAGGCGTCCATCCTCAACCCGATAGGAAACATCCTCGATAGCGCCCCGGTCGGCTCTCCACACCTTGGGTTCCAGAACTTTTCGCCCTGAGGCGCCAGAAACACAATCCCTCAAGCCTAAAGTCATATTCCTTGGCCTTGAACAAATATTCGCGATCCAGTAGATTTCCCCGTCCGAGAGTTTACGGTGGACAAAGGCCATGCTGTCAGGAACATTCAGCACATCAGCACCGATTCGCACATTGTCAAGAACGGTTCTAATATCCCCTCCTTCCCGGAGGTCGCATACAGGTATTCCTGCCTCACGTATAGCCTCGATTCGAGCGGCAACCGAATCTGACATCCTCTCTATCTGGCTGTCAATCACCAACATACGATAGCTCGCTCCAGACTTGGAAACAATGCGCCCATCCTTTATCTCGAGCGCGTTCACAAGAGCGTCCCCATTCACGAAGTCATAGTTCCATCCAGCGGGAATCGCCGGCCGCTCCTGGCTGAACCTTGCCGTCGGATTGGTGTCCTCCCCATACAGATAGGCGATATCGGCGACAAAGCGGCCCTGGCTGAGCATGAAGCAGCTCCTGCTGATGTAGTCAATCCACGGACGAGCCTCGGAAGCCCAGGTGTCGAACCTATTGAACCACTGGCCATACGGTCCAAGGCCTAGTCCTGGTTTGAAATCTTCTGATGGCTGATGGACGGATGTGTGGATCACAAACCTGTTGAGACCCTCAGCCATAGCCGCATCAGCGACAGGCTTTAGTTTGCCGGGATGGCACTGATATGCCCACCATCCATCCCATTTTCCTGGACGGCCGTTAGTGGTGAACGCCTCGGCGGCACAGATGTTCTGGCCATAGATATGGGCCACAGACGAAGACTCCCGAAGGTCCGCCTCCATGTGCGGCATTGTGGCATATACTCCCGCCCGGAAACGAACCCAGAACGCCCCCTGGGGCACGTCAGCGGTCCTTTTCACCATCATTCCATCCCCAATGAAGGCGCGCCTTTCCTCATGGGATTCGCTATAGCGCTTGATGCCGTAGGAGTGGAATATCTCAGTGGCGAGATCGTAGTGATTCTCTGCGAGCAACTCTCCAAGAGTCTGACGCCAGTCGAAGAGGAAACGCTCACGCTCCTCATCGGTGCCAGTTTTCTCACCGGCAAAGGCTGGAAGCCATAAAGCCATCGAATATCCCCTCCTCTTTTCGAACTCCTCCTCCATACGCAAGGTCCACGTCCCCTTTCCGGACTCGTAGCTGTCAATGTCGATATTGCTTATAGTCCCGGGACCAAGCTTGCGTCCAAGCGCTTCCTCGTATAGCCCCAGGTAGTTTTCCCAATACCTTCCCACGGCACCAGCATCCAGCTTATCCACCTCAAGGCCAGTGGCTTCCGGCGGAGCGGGCCCGTTCGTGGTTCCTATCAAGGTGTAAGCGAACCTATAGACAGTCCACTCCCCATCCGGGGCGGTCCAGTCAAGTATTCCTTTGCTATAAGATGAAGAAATATCCTCGACCACCGGCTCGGGTCCTTGCTTGACCGCCAGTACCCGGACTTCCTTAAGATAGTCACGGACAATACCTTCCTGCATCGGGACAGCGTGAAAAAGACCTGTCTGGACAGTCTTCGAAGGCAGCGGAAGTGGCCCGCGGAAATGGCCGTGGACCGGGATCTCGCTCCAAACCAGCTTCTTCTGGGCATCGTCCTCGCTCACCCAAGGGCCTCCGGTAAGGCTCCAGCCCGGCGAACTGGCGATGCCGACTTCGAGGTCAAGGGAATCAGCGAGAGCCACAGCGTAGCGGAAAGCGTCCTTCCAACCTTCGCTCATGTAAGGGAGAAGGGTGTCAACAACTTGGGGTGTTGAATATGCCGCGTCGAAGAGGAAAAAGCCCGAAAGACCGATGTCATGCATCCACTGAAGGTCCTTCTTTATGCCGTCTTTCGAAATATTCCCGTTCATCCAATGCCACAAAACCATCGGCCGGCTTTCGTGAGGCGGGTTCTTGAAACCAGCTTCAAGGTTCAGGTATTCCTTTATAAAGCGGATCTCCGTCTCGTCGTAGGGTGTGTGGTCAGGGCGGAAGAGGTCGTGGAACCATACTTCAGGCTCTTCCGGGAAGGGAACCGGCTGGCCGTCTTCAATAGCGTTCCATGGATATTGGCACTGCTGTTTGCCGTTGACCAGACCATAGCTGAAGGAACCTATCTTCTTTTCTTTGAATAGCGGCAAGATTGATGGGTAATCGGAGCCTCGGGTCCTGGCCATCCACTCTGAGCATAGCACAGGCCTGCCATATCGCTGGGCATATTCCACGAATTGGGCGCACCTTTCTATATTGTCGTAGCAATGGAAGGATATGATGTCGCTGTTCTCGCAGATGAAGTCGGAGATGGGCTTGTTGTAGGAGCGGGCATCCGGCATCGCGCACATCGGGGAGGTCAGTGGCTGAGATGGGTTCACCTCCCTTGCCCAGCGGTAAACCTCCTTGATGAAAGATATTGTGTCGAAGCCGTCCGAATGCTCCGGCTCATTATAAAGGCACCAAGCCAGGATGCGGGGGTCGTTCTTGTAGCGCTTCATCACCTGTTTAAGGTAGCGCTCGATAATAGGCCACTTTTCTGGATTATTGACAACATCTTTGCCCGGCGATGACATCCAAACTGAATTGTGCACCCCCGGCACAGGCTGGGGCTGAGGGCCGGTGTAGGGGTTCTTGATAGTGCCTCCGTTCGTGAAAAAGGTCATCAGGATACGCATCCCGTGCTTGTCCGCGAGACGCACGGTCTCCTCCAGCCTCTTCATAAAACCTTTAGGATCTTCCTGCCAAACGACATCGCAGAGGAACAGCCTTATGGCGTTGAATCCCAGATCCTCAGCCAGTGCCAGTTCGCTGTCCACAACGTCCGGTTTGAAATATTCCTTCCCCCAGATCTCCACTGGAGTACCGCCGTATGAGGGCATATACACGCACCCGACAGGCCATGGCTGCGAAGCATACCATTCATTGGCCTTCTCTTCACTCCACCTCTCCGCGGCGGTCCTGGCGCAGCTTGTGCGCAGCCCGATTCTGCCAATGCCGAAGATCACGGCCAGGAGAATGAAAAGGACAAAAAGAAATCGAAGAAATGAAAGATGATGCTTCATGTCGGCTCGTTTTGACAAATATACTCATTCCATTGAGTATATCAATCTCATCGTGTTATGGAAGTGGCTGGAATATAGCTATTTAATATATTAGATGGTACGATTATCCGCACCATCTGATTAAGCAAATTATTGATGCTTAGCTAGTTCCATAACACGGGCCAGGGCTCCACTTTTCAGTCAGTTTGTTGGCGATGCCGAAGAGCTGGCTATAGCATAGCAAATAGTCTAGCCTGGGCATTCTGGTAGTTTTGCGATTTTATCTTTCGTTTTGCTTTTCAGTTGATAATTGATTATATTTATCAAGAATACACCAAGCAATCACCGACAAGTATTTTGCAAATAATTATAACTATGGCAAGAACCGAAGCAAGAAAACGTGCCGGAGTTTTTCTGCTCCTGCTGATAGCGTTGGCGCTGCCAATGGCAGTCAGAGCCCAGAGCGCTTATGAAACGGCGCGCTCGGGTTCCTTAGGCATCCGCCTGGATGGTGGCCTTTCGTGGTCGCTTGGCGGAGGCTTTGCCAATACCGGGGGGAACACGCTGACAGTGATTCAACCTCAGGGTAACGTTGGACTGTACTACAATGTCAGTCCCCGCTTCCGGGCAGGCCTTGACTACAATTATTCACGGATGATCCGTAGCCAGATGAACAACACCCAGTCCCCTTTTCCCGATGGGAACGGTGAAGTCTTCAGAGACTTGAAAACCCATTTCCACGGTGCGGAATTCACGTGTGAGTTCAATCTGGTGGGCTCCGGGCGCATTTCTCTCTATGCGGGATTAGGCGTCGGATGCTTGTTCTCGGTCGGCAACATTTACACGATTGGTGTGAAAAACGAGATCATCTCGGGCGGACTCGGCAACAAGATTCAAGTCACCGGCCACAATGAAGGCACCAACTATGCGGCGCCTTTCATTCCGTTCACGCTTTCTCTGGAATACGCTTTCCTGCCACAGGTAGCGGTAAGCTTCGGTGGAGGGTACCGTCTTGTCCTGGCTGGAAAGAACGACCTCTCGCCGAAAGGTCAGGCGTTTACCACGCTGGGCTTGCGGTTCAATCTAAGATAGTCATTAACACAAACAAGAAAACAATCTATGAATCAGAATAATAACGGAAGGACCCTGATGGGCGGGCTGCTGGGCATGTTCCTCTTGTTGGGAATGGCTACGCCGCTGGCGTTTACGGCCTGCGAGAGCCAGCAACCGGAAATCATTATCACCTTGGAATCAGACTATAGTGATATTGTCCAGACTATCAACAATGCGAACAGCACCTTAACTGGCAAACTGGCACAGATTGAATCGGCGCTCAATAATGGTTTTGCCCAAAGCAGTGAGGGGATGTCCTTGATTCAGCAGGCGGTAGCCTCGCTTAACGGGACTGTGGCTGAAAAACTGGCGGCCATTGAGGCAGCTATTCAAGCCCAGACCACGAGTCTCGAGACGAAACTGGCGCTGATCGAAGCGGCCGTGCAAGCGGACATAGCCGATAGCCAGGAAGCACAAGACCTGATCAAGGAGGCCATTGAGTCGCTAGACGGCACCGTGGCTGAGAAACTTGCGGCCATAGAAGATGCGGTTAAAGCCCAGACGACGAGCTTCGAGACAAAACTCGGTCTGATTGAGGAAGCCGTAGAGGCTGGCTTCGCGGAAGACAACGAAGAGCAAGCCCTGATCAAGGAGGCCATCGAATCGCTCAGCGGTACAATGGCTGAGAGACTGGCGGCTATTGAGGAAACGGTAAAAGGCCAGACTACGAGCCTTGAAACGAAACTCGCCCTTATTGAAGAGGCCATAAAGGACGGGGCGGCAGAAGGCGTATCCGGCCAGGAACTCATCCAGAAGGCCATCGAGTCGCTTTCCGGATCGGTGACGGATAAACTATCTGCCATCGAGTCGGCAATCGACAATTCTAGCAGCGGTCTGGCGACTAAACTGGCCGCTATCGAGACAGCGGTGAAGCAAGGCCTTGCGGACGAAAAGGAAGCCTTGGGCTTGATTAAGACAGCTGTCGAATCAATTCCGACGGCGATCTCTGACCTCGACGAAAACCTCGGCGGCAAGATTGATGACGTGGTCACGTCTCTCGGTGATATCGAGTCGGCCCTCTCCAACGATATCGTGTCTGCTCTGACAGAAATCTTCAACGCTATTGATGGCTTGACTGACTACAGCGACATCCTCGAAGCCATCAAACAGGCAATCGAGGCAATCGGGAAAGAGCCTCCCACCGGCTCCCCGAAGGATCTTATAGTCTGGTGTTATCCCAACGCTACATTTGACCTTGATTTCTCAAAAGAAGTAGAGGTCAGCGATATCTTTTGCGCGCTCGACGAGTCGCAGGACGGGTCCTATACGGCCGAAAACATCGAGACTGTGGAGTTTCAGCCCCTGAATGACGATATGGCTCCTGTCCAAGTTTCTTTTGAGAAGGAAAATCATTTCATTCGTTTCAGTCCCGATGTGACCGGAAGCCGGGTATGGGTCAATTTCCAGGATTCCACTGGGTTTAAGAATGAAGATGTGCTAGGTCTCCTGATCGTGACTGACCGTTGGAAGCAGAGGGACACGATTTCCAACATGGTGACACCGAATGGTGAAAAACTGTTCAAAATCAGTTGGTTCAACACCTCGAGTTTCTCCTGTCACAAGAAAGTGTCCTTGAGCATGATCAACGACAATAAAGTGACCCTCGTGTTGAATGAATTTTCCAGGGTCCTCGGGTTCGACTATGATATGTTGAAGGGTTGCCGGTACACGATACAGCAAGAGTACACGAAGCTCGGAGATTCAAAATTCATTTCTGGCCTCTTCAGGCCGGAGGAAACTGCGTTGGAGGTGGATTTTCTAGAAGATTATGCGGTAGGTGACCGTTTCGGTTTGATCGAGAGAATTACCGTCTTTATCCAACCCAGCGAGATGGATCTGTTATACAGACCTATGCAAATGCATTTACGCTTCGAATTGACGGTGGAGATCACCGGTAATTAAAAACCGAAAGGCCAGTTTGTGTAGGATTCGATAGAGAAGAAGTCGTCTCCCATTCCCATCGCCTCAAGGAACGCCTTTTTCCGTTCTTCGGTTGCATCCTGATTGACCGAATTGTCGTTGTTCAAGACTGCGGGCACATAGAGGCAAACCGTTTTCGGCGTGACATTCATAAACGCATCCTTTTCAACCGTTGTTGGCGGGTCACCCCCCTTGAAATAGATACTAAACTTATTATTTGCGTCAGAGACATTTTGCAGGTATTGAAAAGCGCCCTTGCAGATGTACGTGAGCGTGGAAGGTAGCCCCAGTTTACGCAACAGGTAAGAGCCGCTACTGGCCCCTTCCGCATCGAAGACGCTTTTGGCCAGTTTCTTGATACCCAGATTATCGGGAATGGACCAGGTCGTAACGGGCGACTCGTTCGACTTCATGGTCGCCCCCAGGGCGAAGGCAAGTAAGGTCGTATCTTGATACAAGCCCAGTTTGTCAGGGGTCACCCGGACGGTTCCGTTAGTCGGCCCTTTGAATTCTTTCAAATAGAAACAATGGACGAAACTGTTTTCGGCGATGGAATCGACATAAGCTGTCCCGTTATCGGGATCGGTCGGGAAGTTTACGGCATTGATCTGTGAATACTCGAAAGCATGGTCGCGGATCGTCGTCAAGGAGGTAGGGAAGGAAACGCTGGAGATCATTGATTTGTAGAAGGCCTTGCTGCCGATGACCTGTACGCTTTCAGGTATTGTATAAGCGGCAATTTCCTCCACGACTTTGAGAAGGATTCCGTTATAGTTCAAGGCTTTTCCATCGGTTGTTGCAAACTTTCCGGAAATGCGTTGCAGGCTGCTGCATTCCACGAAGGGACCATCTTCGTCACCATACCCGCCCTGGATCGTCGTGATGCTTTCGGGAAGCGTGATGGATCGGAGGTTCTCCCAGCCCTTGAAGCTCCCCGCAGGAATCGTTTCAATGCCGGTGAAATACTGGAATTCATCGAAAAACTCGTAGGAAGCACCTTCGGTCAGCTCATTTCCGAACAAATCATTCAGCGATTTGACCATCTTGGCTTCGGCGTTACAGATTTTGAAGTCGTCGTTGATATCCACAGCTTCACGTATCTTATAGAATAAGTTCCTGTCTTCGAAATCGATAATCTTATCGTCATACCCTTGTTGTATTCTGAACTTGAGGGCAGCTTGATGGAACCTCGTATCCTTGACGGTCACACTCGTCGTGCGGTAGCTGAGTCCCATATTGGGCTGTAGTTTGACCTGGATCGTCGTGGTTTCGTCCGTCTTGTTGTAGGAAAGTACCTCGAGCCAGGGTACAGCTTCATTTATCAGCGAATCGGGAACCTCCGGCTTGGAGGTTTCAATATTGGACTTGATCTTAAGCTCCAGGGTGGTGCCATCAAAGGCGACATGGATCGTTTCGGTGATCTGAGTGATCGGTTCAAGAGGTTTGAGATACGCCTCCTTTATGGACAGCGTGCGCTTCACGGAACCGTCCTTGTTGGATGCCGTGACTTCGATCTTGGTTTTCCCATCCGTGATGCTCTTTCCGGACACGATCTGTATGACACCTTGCATCGGATTGTTCGTATCCGGGACGACGGTGGCGGATATGTCGTCGGAAGGTGTAACGGTCACTACGGCATCTGACTCCGAAGTCACGGTGTAGGCGATGGGGAGGGACTGCTCCGTCAGCATCATCACCACGTCTTCTTCCATATATTCCTCGTCAATAGTAATGACGGGCGGCTTGGGAATCAAGTCTTCGAGAGCTCTCTGGATGGCCGTGAGGATTTCGCCGTAGTCCTTAAGGCCTTTGACTGCACCGAGGATGTCCGTGAGGGTTTTTGTGACGTTGTCATTGATTGTGGCGTCAATCTCGCCGAGTTTCGAGACGATTTCCTCTATCTTTGTGATGAGCCCGTCGTCGTCCAGGCTGTCCTTTATGCCCAGGATCGCGGTCTTGATTTCGTCCAGGGCCGTCTTGGCGTCGGCAAGACCGGAGTTGAGCGCGCCATTGATGAGGTCTAACTTTCCTTCGAGGCTAATCGATTGGTCCTGTATGGCGGTGTCGATGGCATCGAGTTTCTCTTCCATCGTGCCTTCCAG
>JAEEGK010015876.1_pt1 | contig 16617 bp, 2 predicted proteins | sample 8958771 | NCBI WGS metagenome assembly JAEEGK01 (sample SAMN16246547, study PRJNA631951) | gut metagenome | biome: gut microbiome; feature: rumen; material: SC-attached | host: Bos | place: Iran: Karaj | collected 2018-10 | reverse complement strand
CCCAATCCCCAATCCCCAATCCCCAAATCCCCCATCCCCAATCCCCCTTAATTCAATTAAATGATTAATTAAAAATGTATTATTTTAAAAAATTAAAAAAATATATTATTTTAAAAAATTTAAAAAATAAATTATTTTTAAAAATCAAAAAATATTTTATTTTTAAAAATTAAAAAAATTATATTACAAAGTCGTAAAATCAATATTTTATGATTTAGCAATTTTCCAAAAAATAAAAGCAAAAGCAACTTCATAGATAGTTATACAATATTAATCAAAAAAATTATTGGAGTTTTTTTGAGAGTTCTTCATTTTGCTCCTCTATCTTTAATACATCAAACTTTTCATTAATATGAATCCAAGGATTTTAATAGCTTTTTTATTAATATATTCCAATGAAGAATCTCAGAATTTATAAAACATTTATTAATTTTTTTGTTAACTAAAGAAATTATATAATTAACTTCATCTTTTATTAGCATGACTTTTTTTCTATTAACTATATTAGTTAACTCTATCAAATTGCTATAATTTATTGAGGCAATATAAAATAATTTATTTTTATCTGAGTTGAGCGATTCGAATATATCTCCACAGCAAATATGTTCAATTTCATTTTAATTGGAATGAATATTGAATCTGAAATGAGAATTCATAATTTTAATAAATTTGAAATCATAAATTATAAAGCTTTCTATTTCTCTCGAAATGATATTACTTCCGTTTAATTAATAATAAATATAATGAGGGCAGCAACTAGTATCAATTAATTTAACTATTGATAAGAAAAAGTTTTTGGGGTATTTCAATCATTTTTGAAGAAATTTTTTCAATAACAAAAATCGCAAAATTTCTGCTTTTTCTGAACAAAAATAGTTAAATATTTTGAATATTAAGTTGATTGTAGAATTAAAAATCTTTTTGATAATTGAAATAAAATTCTCAAAAACTACAAATTTGTTCAATGTTTGATTAATTAGATTCAACTGTGAAATTTTTTTTTGCCGAATAAATTGGATTATTTTAATGAACTATCAAAAATTTGTAATTTAATCTTTAAGTAAATTGAGAAAAAGAATAATAACTTTTATATATATCTAAATAAGTAAATATTTAATCAATAGTTATAAAATTTGATTGTTGTTTTTTTGTTAATTATCCCTCTATATATTTTTATGCTTTTTATCACAATTGCTTTATTATGAAGATGTAAGCTTTTTTAATTTTAATGATTTCTTAATTATTTTTCATTCCATAATCAAATAATTAAATTTATTAAATATAAAGGGATTATTTTTATAATTTTTTTCGAATTTATCGAAAATATTATTAAAAGTATCTTATTTTTCGTAATCATCCATTCCCTAATTATTTCAATTTTAATCCTTGATATTTTCTTTTTTTATCTATTGAATTTTTTATAACCATAATCAGATTCAATTTAAGCTTTTTCCGTTTTTTTATTGCTCGAAGAAAAAAGCGATTTTTTAAACTTGAAAACAACTTTAATAATTCAGTTAATTTCTTTCCGATTTTGTTTTTTAAAGATATTACTTTGATAAAATATAGTAAAATTAAATTCATCTTTACAAACTAATATCAAAAAAATATGTTTTCTTTCTTTAATTTCGGTCAAATTTTTTTTTACTCTTTTTCATAAATTTCTTAAAAATATTATCTTTCCCTTATATAATATTTTGGAAAATGTATTTTAAGAATCATCAATTATATCAACTAGTCATTTTAACCGAAAGCAAATTTTTGTCGATTCAAATCAATATTGGCGAAGAAAAATATCCAAAGTTAGTTAAGAAAATCTTATTAAAAATTAATTAATTTTAGCTATTATCTATTTTTGTTCTCAATGATATAAATTAATAATTAAAAAAATTGTTTTTTATATGGATAACTTTGCATATTTCTTTGTTTTTTATCCAAAGACAAAAAAAGAGGATGCTAGTGATATAGAATTTGTAATTCCTGAAAACAAAGAACACCAACCTGAATGCATTTTTTTCGAAGAAACTTATGATAGCAAAACTTATTTTTACAAAAAAGTATTTAGAGTAAATAAAGCTGCTGCAAAAGGAAAGAAAGCAACTAGTTATGATTTTGAATTTAATACACTCGATGACAAATATCATATATTCTTTGATAGTAAAGGAAGTACTTTTATTTATGATGTTTTCTTGGAGGTAAGCAAAAAAATTTTACCTCACATAAAAAGAAAGATAAACCAAAATAAAATAGAATATACTGAAAAAATGAATTGCTTTGAAGAAGCACTAAAGAAAGCAAATGAAGAGAGTAAAATCGATAACTTACACAAAGAAACTATTGATTTATTTTCTAAGAAAAATGGATTTTCTCTGTTAATAGCACTATTCCTCAAAATATACAAAAAAAAAGATTTATGCTCTCAATTGCTAAAAATATTCAGAGAAATAAACGAGAAAAAGCCCAAAGATAATGAAAAAAATATGGATAGAAAATCTTATTTAAAGGACTATACTTCTATATTTGATGATATTCAATCCGAAGCTGAAGAATTGATCAAATCAAATGGATATAATACTGTGAATTTTTATGGAATCATCCTTTGCTACTTAAACTATTACGATTATAATAACTTTACTAAAGTTATGAGAAGTTTATTATCTCAAAGTTCTGAAGATTTATATGAAATTTTGCTTATATATACAGCTCATTTTAAAAATAAAATTAATGAAGATTTAGATTTCTTTAATGGATTTATAAAATATGCTATTTTAAATAAAGATTTCCCAATTTTCCAAAGTTGCTTAAATTATATTAAAGATTATGATACATATATTAGTGTTATAGAAAGTAATAAAGAAGACTATTTTGAAAGATATCTAAAGGCTAATGAACAACAAAAAAATGAAAGGCATATTATAAAATTAGATAAAAATCTGCTATTAAAATCAAATAATGATTCCAAGGAAAAACAAGCTGAAGCAAAACCTGAAGCAAAGAATAAAAATGAAGTTATTATTACATCAACTGAAGCAAATAATACTGATACCAAAAAAACACTTCAACAAATAAAAGAAGAAAAAAATTCAAATATAGAAAAGAAAAATATGAATCATACTTTACTTAAAATAATTAAAAAAATAAATTCAATAATAACTTTTTGTGATTTGAAAAATATATTTATTATTTTTTTCACCAATGAATTTTGGAAAGAAATGTTAAATTATTGTTCTGAGCCTAATCAAGATGGTATATATTTTTGCTCAAAGTTAAGAGATGCATTTACTTTATATCATAATTTAGTGATAAAAATATTTGAAAAAAAAGAAAAAAAGAAATTTACTATCAAAAATGAAGCTATGAATTATTTTGACAACGATGAATTCGCTTTTATTTTAGATCATATAATTAGGAAATATATTGATAATAATAAAGAGATAACAAATATTGAAAAACTTGCATTTATAACACAATATAATCCTTATTATATTGAGCCTAAATATCATAGTAAAGTTGATGCTGATATTTTTAATTCATTCGATTTAAATTCAATTGATGATGAATTTGTTGAAGATTTCAGAAAAATGAAATTCGAAAAAATTTTCGAACAAAATATAGGTGAATTTATAAATAAATTGACTTCTAAAATTAAATCTATTTCAAATTTTGATGCTATAATAAAATTAATCAACATAAAAAATATTAAAGAAAAAAATGTTTTCCTTGATTCATTAAGTAAAAAATATGATTCAATTATTAGAAATGAAATAGGGTTATTAACTGGTAAAGATTTAGATGAAGCGATTAAAGTCGTAGCAAAAATTTCTTTAATAAATTATATCTACCAAACAAAAGAAAAACAATTTAGATTCATAAATAATAAAGTTAAAAAATTAAGTAAAAATATAATACCTTTAATTTTTATTGAAATAATAAAAATATGTCTAGAAAAAGAAAATAAACAAAAAAATAAAGAAGAGCAAGAAGAACAAGAAATACAAGAAATCCAAGAAGAAAGTGATAATTTCGATTTTAAAGAAATGAAAAACTATATTTTTGATGAATTTACAAATAAATTGGACAATATAAATGATATAGATAATATAATAAATTTATTAGATTGTTTAGGTTCTAGTACAAATGAGGAAAAAGATAAAGAAAAAAATGAAGGAGAACAAATTTCAACAAATAATAATAAGAACGATGAAATAATCAATGAATTTTTAAAAAAATTAATGGAAAAGCATTCATTCAAAAAAGAAGAATTTTTTTCTAAAAATCAAAATTTAAAAATAACTTTATTATATAAATTATTTGAAAAAGGAAAAATTAAGAAAAGTGAAGAAGAATATTACCTAAACATTGAGGATTTATTACAATCTATAAGAAAAGACATTGATGGTGATATTAAAAAGAAAACACTTGATGAATTTTTGAAAAATGATAAATCTTTTATAATCCAAAGACTAAGCCTAATAAATATTATATTAGAGGCATTCAATGCTTCTAAAGAATATGAAAAATTAGTTAATAAGCATAAGGAAATAAATGAGAATATAAATAAATTAAGAGATATCAAAGACAATATTATAATATATTATAAAGAGACCCATCAAGATATAATTAAAAGATTAATGGATACAATTCAAAGTAATCAAAATAAGAAAATAAAAGAATATAAAGGAGGAAGAATAGGAGAATTAATTGAAGATATTCGAAAATTAGAAGAAAAAGTTGAACAAATTAAAAAAGTTAAAAACTTTTTATTGTTCAATGTAATATATGATCTGAATGCTGGTAAAAATGAAGAGGATAGTTTTAATAATGCATATGATATATTAGAAAAAATAGGCAATCTATTAAAAGAAAATACCGATATTATTAAATTATATGAACAATTTAAAGAAATTTTTGACACAATAAAGGAAAGATTAAGTAATAACGAAACAAGAGCACAAGAATTTATTAAAAATTTAATAGAATACTATGAAATAAATAATGAAAATTTGATCGATGAATTAACAATATTGTTTAAGAGCAAAAAATATGAATTAGATATAAATAGTATGATTTTCTTTTTCAAATATTTTGAAAAAAATAATGAATCATGGAATAATAAATTATCAGAAAAATATGAAAATTTATCTTCAAAGGATTTTACTGAAATTAAAACTAAATTAAACGAGTTAAAAACAAATAAAATATATGATTATCAAAATGTCCAAAATTATAATAGATTATTCACATGTTTATATGAAAAAAAACAGGCAATTGAATTTTTATTTTCAAAAACAAGCAAAGACATAGATCAACTCAAAGATAAAATACAACCGACTGATAGAACTATTAGCATTAAAGATATTATAGATACTGAAGATTGCAATTCGGATATTATTAAAATGAAAAATTTACAAGATAATAATAAAATTTTCCTATATATCCAAACAATGAATGAAAAAACAATTAAACAATTTGAGAATTATTCTAGAGTTTATCAATCGGTTATTGAATTAGACAATAATGATGAAGATTCGGACAATCTTTACGAACAAGTTTATGATATAATAAACGACGCATCATTTAATATATTGCAAGATTCAGAAACCTTTTTACATCGCAAACAAGATGATAAAGGTAATAGTAAATATGAGCAAATTAAATTGGAAGATTTAATTCATCTAAAGAATAGAATTCATATTAAAAATGAAAAAGAAGAAAAAAGTGAAAGTAGTGGAGACGATAAATTAAAAATTAAAAGAAAAATAATGGCCTTCTATAAAAATACAATATCAGATATAGAAGTTATTATAGAATATATGAACGTTTTAAGAAATAAAGGAAGTAGTTTACCAATAAAAATTACTATAAGCATAAATATAAAAAATGATGAACCATCAATAACATATCATCTTGGTGAAGAAAAAAGTTATTATAAAAGAATAAGAGACTTTTTATTCAAAGCTAAAACTTCTTATATAACCCAATTAGAAAGAATGTATAAAGACAAATTAAATTTAAGGTTTTTATATGGAAAGCAATTTAGAAGTATTATGAAGCACTTAGAAAGCAGTGTAAATATGGATTCATTTTTAAGATATATATTAAATATCACAGATAATAACAAAAAAGTAGAAGAAGGTTTTAAGGCTGTGACAAGACATGTAAAAGATTGGATAAATCAATATGAAATATATAATAAAGACTCTTTAGAAAATTCATCGGAATATATAACTTCTTTATTCCAAAAAAATGATAAAGCCTTAGAAGATCATTATAATAAAATTCGAATTGTATCAAATACTAATGATAGAGGTATTGCTTTGCATGAATGTGCCAACGATTCAATGGAAGAATATATTATTAATCTATATTGGGATAAAATAAAAGAATTACCGATTGCACAAAATGTATTAATTACAAATAAAGAAACATCAACAGAAGAAATTCAAGCATATTTTCATAGAGCAATCTTATGCAATTATAATACTTTATTTGTTGTTGAAATAAACGATTCTTTTTCTGAATATCAACAAAGCAAAATGAATAATTATATAGATAGCTTATTATCTTATAAAAATCAGAGATTTAATGAAGAATGCCAAGAAAATATTGATAAAAAAGAAACACGAAAATATTTAGATTCTTACATTGTTTTTGTTTATAATAAAGATAATAAAAATATTACTTCTTTTTTAAAAGAATTAAAAAAATATACTGAAGGAAATACTGGTATTGAAAATAGTGATACAAATAATAATGATAAAATAAATCAAATTATCTTTGAGGTAAAAGAAAAAGATAATAAATTTCTATCTGAATTAGGAAATGTAAAAGTAATAACTTCAGAAATATGTGGTTTAGGAAAATCTGAAAAAATAAAAAAAATAATCAAAGATAATAAACAAAAATATTTCCACTTTCCTTTAGGAGGAATTTTAACAAAGAATGATATATATGAAAAGTTAAAATTATTATTAGAAAAAATAAAAAAAGAAAATTATAAAGATATAGCTATTCATTTAGATTTAACCGAATCTAAAGAAAAATCAATAATGAATGAATTTTTCTTTTCATTTTTAGTAACAAAATTTTATAGCAATAGTGAAAATATTCTTTATATACCAAAAGATATTTCTATTTATATTGAAATTCCTAATTGCTTTGAAGATTATATGTCAAAATTCAGTATATTAAATATATTTAATAAAGAGAATATTACTTTTGATAATATGCCTGAATTTAATTATTCAGAAAATATGATTGATATTTTTAATAGAATGTTAGGTATTAAATCTAACGCTGAAATAAAAGAATTTGTTAAAAAATATATAGGTATAGAGAAATATTCTTTCCATCAAATAAATATATTTATAAAACTTTTTATATCACAATATAGTAAATTTAATACAAAAATCAAGTTTTTAAGTAATGGAGTAGATGTTACTGAGGAGCGTATTAAACAATTTGCTTATTGTACATTATATTTTACAAATGGCGGATATGCACAATTATTAACAGGATTAGCTGACAATCAAAATAATGAAATGGATTATATAGACAAATTATCATCAATATATGATAATGATTTACATAGGGAATTTCCAACACCTTTGATTTTTATAATCAAGGAAAAAATGATATATGATAAATTATTCATTCCAACTAAAGAATCATCTGATTATCAAAATTGTAAAGATTATTTGAAAAGAATAAAGGAAATATTAAATCTTCCTAATGATGTTGAAAAAGATGAAAAAGAGCTTAAATCTTTAATATCAATAATTGAAGAAAAGAATAATAATTATGTCATAACTAATGATAATTTCAAAAAAATGGTTTTATTAGTATATAGAATAAAAGCAAATGTTCCAGTAATTATAATGGGAGATACTGGTTGTGGTAAAACCGCACTAATTACAAAATTAAATCAAATATTAAATAATGGACAAACTACAGTTGAAATAATTAATATTCATCCAGGAATAACCGATGAGAAATTATGCAAATTAATGGATGAAAAAAATGAAATAGCTCAAAAGAAAAAAGATGAAGAATTATGGGTCTTTTTCGATGAATTGAATACATGTTTATCTATGTCCCTATTAACTGAAATATTTATAAACCGAGAATATAATGGAAAAAAGCTTTGTGATAATATAAGATTAATCGGTGCATGCAATCCTTATAGAAAAAGAAAAGGAGGAAAAGAAAAATGCGGATTAAGTATATCAGACGATAATGAAAATGAATTAGTTTATTTAGTCGAACCTCTTCCTCAATCATTATTGTATTATGTTTTTAGTTTTGGATCTATTGATAATAATGATGAAAAAAAATATATACACAGTATCATAGAAAAATTGTTTACTATTGAAGAAAAGAATTTGCATGAAATAACAAGAGATGCGATTTCTAAATGTCATATATATTTAAGAGAAACATTTGATCCTTCCGTTGTCTCTTTGAGAGAAATTGCGAGGTTTTCAAAATGTATTGAATTTTTCATGAATTATTTCACAAAGAAAAATAATTATTTAGGTCGTGTAAACAATGAAAAAAATAATAAGCTTAGGAGTATTATCTGCTCTATTTATTTATGTTATTATATAAGATTAACAGATGATAAAAAAAGAGCCAATTTTGAAGTTACATTAAGGCCTCTTTTATTACAATTAATAAATAATGAAAAAAATATTGAAGAAAAGGGTGGAAATCTAATTGAACAAATAAAAAATGAAGATTTAAAAAATGAAATTATGACTAGGCCTGAAGAAACAATAAATGCTTTTAGTGATTTTATAAGGATAGAACAAGAATTTGTATTAAATCAAATTGAATTAGATAAAGGAATTGGTAAAAATACTTTATTAAAAGAAAATGTATTTTTATTATTTTTATCAGTAGTAACAAGTATTCCTCTTATTATAATAGGTAAGCCTGGATGCGGTAAGAGTTTAAGTGCTCAATTAATAAATAAATCAATGAGAGGAAAATATTCTAAAAATAAATTCTTCCAATTATTCCCTCAGATAATACAAGCATATTTCCAAGGCTCGGAATCAAGTGAACCAGAAGATGTAGAAAATTTATTTGATAGAGCAGAAAAGCAATTAAATCATTTTAAAAAGAAAAATGAAGAACTGCCTATAATTATGGTATTATTTGACGAACTTGGATTAGCTGAGAGATCAAAAAAAAATCCATTAAAAGTATTACATTCTAAACTTGAATATGGAGGAAAGGAAGAAGGAGTCAGTTTTGTAGGAATAAGTAACTATGCTTTAGATGCCGCAAAAATAAATAGAGCCATGGTTTTATCAGTTCCTGATTTAGATCAAAGATTAGATGAAATAATACAAACATCTCAAAATATAGTGGAAAGTATATCAGAAAAATTAAAAAAAGATCCCATATTTAAAATACTTTCTAAAACTTACTTTGACTACAAAGATGAATTGCAATTTATTAAAGAATTAGTAGTATATAAGCAATTCCGTGGTTTACCAGATATACAAATTAGACCAAAAGTTGAAGAGGAGGCCGCTCTTGATGAAAAAGAACCAAGTGGCAAAGAAGAAGAAACCATAGCATCAAAAGAAAAAGTAAGCGAAAAAGAAAAACCTAGAAATGGACAAAGAGAGAGAAGGCAATTTGAAGCCATTAAAAAATTAGCACAATTTATAGATTTATTAAAAAAAGAAGATAAAATAAGAAAAGATTTTCATGGAAATAGAGATTTTTATAATTTAATAAAAGGAATAGCCATTGAACTCGCAAGATTAGGAGATATTAGTGACTCGGATAAAGTTCCAATAATAATAAGATATATTGAAAGGAATTTAGGTGGTATTCAATATGAAATAGATATAGATATAGAATCTAGTTCATCACTAGATGATATACGAGAAAGAGTGCTATCTTTTAAAAATATGCTTGAAGATTATGAATCATACGAAGAAGGAAAAATAATAAAATTAAATTCGGTGTTTTTATTCAAAAAATTATATAATTCCCAATTTGAAAAAGACCCAAATAATCTTTTGCAGATTGATAAATTAAAAATTAATGATTATAATTTAAATAATTGTATAAATGAAAATATAAAAGATATAAACAGTAGATATCTATTATTACAAGTAATGCCATCTTTAACAACATTAATTTATCAGAATATTAAATTACAAAATCCATTCAAAGAAATAACATTATATAGCGGTAGTCCTTTCATTGACGATAATAATAAAGAGTATAGATTCAAAAAAATAAATGAAATTCAAGATGATGCAAGATTCGATAAATTAATTGTTTTAGAAAATTTAAATCAAATTCATCCATTTTTATTCGATTTATATAATCGAAACTATATAGTAAAAGATGAAAAAAATTTCGTAAGAATATGTTTAGAAAATGCTAATGAACAATTAACTTTAGTTAACGATAGATTTAGAATTATAATTTTTGTAGATAAAAGATTTGTAAATAAATGTGATTTAGCATTTTTAAATAGATTAGAAAAAATGATTTTATCATTTGATCAATTATTAGATGAGAATTTAAAATTAATAGCAAAAAATTTAATAGAAGAATTTAGATTTAGAAATATAATAAGAAAATATAACAATATGAATTATTCACTTAAAGATCTGATGATTAATTGTGGAAATGAAGATATTCAGGGATTAATTTATTATTTTAGTAAAGAATCAAAAACAAAAGATAGTGATACATATGATGATACTGCAAATGAACAAAAAATAGATGTAAATGAATTAAGAGAGAAGGTAATAGATAAACTTTATAAGATATTGCCTCAAGATATTATATGTGTGTTAAATGATAATAATATTTTAAAAGCAAAATATAATGAATTGAAAAATATTTACAATTATATAGATTTTAAAGAATTTATAAATAAAGAAGAAAATTTAAAATATAAAATTTCAATAATATACACTTATACTAGTATAGCAAATTCTGTCGAGGGTCTCAATAAGGAAATGAGATTTATGGTTTCTGAAATAAGAAGTGAAGATGGATTAAAGAATTTAATAGAAGAAATACAAAAAGGGAATGAACTTAAGAAAACACAAAAAGATTATATTATATGTATTCATTTCGAGCAATCGAATTCAAAAAATATCAAATTTATAAGTAATTTCTTATTAACTAATTTTAAAAAAGATAATTATAAATATGTATTTATAGTACATATAAATAGAAACTTCAATAAAAAAAAAGCTGATAGAATATATTCATTACCAGATATTAATCCATCTATATATCAAATATTTATTGATGATCTAAATAATAAAAATAATATACGATTAAATGATTTATTAACAAAAGATATAAAAGAGATTTTACAAGAGAGAAAAGATGATCTAAAATTAAATGACGAATTCAAAAAAGCTTTAAAGAATTTCTTAAACAACGAATTAAGTGGTAAACAATTCTTCGTCGATAGTAATGATTATATTAATGAAATATTAAATTATATGGATGAAGAATATACAATAAAAGAAAAAATAATGGAATTAGCATATAAATTAATCGACGAGAATAAAGACGAAGATGCAAATTGTAAAGATATAGTAGAAAAAATGTATGAAAATAATCATATTAATAAATATACTCTTGATATTTCTACTTGCTTAATTGATTATATAAAAGGAAATATATTTAATCAATATTTAAAAAAGGTATTTAAAATTTTAGGAGACAATAATATATTCACCACTTTATATGAAAATATAAAAGATAATTTTAAAAATATAAGTAAAAATCTTGTCGAAGAAATAATAACAAAATATTTAGATACTGTAGAAAAAAAAAGTAATTATGAATCTAAATTTTTATATAATTATAATATTCCCGGCTTTTATAACTTCTTTGAAAATATTTCTAATTATATAAACAATAATATTAAATCAAATTATTTCAATAATGAAAAAAAGATAAGAGAATTATTAAAAGATGATGTTGATAAAATAAATGCTTTTTACAATAATGAAGAAACTTTATTAAGCAATGCTATGAATGAAATCTCAGCTAATCATAAATTTATTAATGATATCATAGATAAAATACCAAATGATTTAATTATAAAAGATTACATTACATATTTCCTACAGCATTACAAAAATAAAGATGAAATTTATAATAAAGATGATATATATCATACTTTAATAGAATTCTTATTAAAATTGAGATTTAACGATGAAAAGAGAATAATAAAAGGAAATGAAGGATTTAAAATTAATATATTGTTAATAAAGATAATGTGGATAGAATCAAATGCTAATTATATTTTAAATATATTTAATATAATTGAAAATGCATTGATGATTTTTAATTATAATCAAAAAAAGATAATAAACATGATGGAAGAATTAATATTCAAGGAAAAAAGTATAAAATATATAATTAATGAGAAAAAGAATCCAGCCCATACAAAGGAAGTAAATGAATGCTATTATATATTATTGGCAAGTATCTGTTATTGTATAACATCAAATGAAATAAAATTAATAGAATTAAGTGGACATAAAAAAAATGATGATTCAGAAATTGAAATAAGTTACTATAGCTATTTATTAAAAGAAATAAATAAAGTTTTACAAAAGTTGAATGATGATTTATATATATATTTAAATGAAATGTATATCATTGATGAATTAATACAAGTAATAGAATTATTTAAAAAAAATTATAATATTGAAAAAATAAATGAAATCAAAAATAATATGAGAGAAAATGCTTTGATAATACAAAAAAATTCAAGTGATTCTAATATTGATTCAATTAAATTAAGTGAGGAGCTTATTGATAATTTTATTGCTTTTTATAATTTGATAATGAATAATGGAGATATTATTAAAAAGGATAAATATTTTTATGAAAAAGTAAGATATATATTATTCAAAGAAATTAAAAAAATACCAGACATAATGTATCGTTATAATATATTAGAAAAAGTATTAGAAGAAAATGAAATAATCAAAAAATCAAATGATTTGTTCCAAATAGTTTTGAAGATTTATTTGAAGACTGATGATAAATTTAAAGATAATATGAATAATATATTAAATGGAGATGATATGACTATCAAATTAATAGAGAAAAAATTGGCTAGTAATAATCTTATATTGACTGATACATTATTATATCTTTTTGAAAAAACTTCACTTATATATTTAAAAAATAGTTTAAATAATAAAAAAGTAGTTACAAATTTGGAAGATGAACCTCTTGAAGTTATAAAAAAAGGTGTTGAATTTTTAGATTATTACATTTTCAAACCAAAAATTGTTGCTTCTAAATTAAAAGAAGCAGCCAAATTATTCTGCTTAGGTTATATAAAAGTATATATATTCATGTATATTAAAATGTTTAATAAAATTAAAGATAAGAAAAAAATAATAGATACTTTTAATACTAATAGCTCTATATATAAAATGATACGAATTTATATATATAAAGTTCTTTATAATAATTATAAAATAGACGCTTTTATAAATGAAGAAAATATTAAGAAATTTTGTTTAAAGGACTATGTTGATTTTAAAAATTTAATTAAGCCGGATGAACTAATTAATATTTATAAAATTGATTATAAATTGAAAGCATTAAATGATGATTACTATGAGAATTCATATAAAGCAATTGAAAAATATAAAAAGGATGGTTTTAAAAATAAAATAAAAAGCAGAGATTTCGATTTAAAAGAATATGGTGTTGATAACTTTTATGTAGTGACTTATAATGCAATTTTATCAAACCTACAAATAGAGAAATCTACAGGAAATAATGAATTTTATAAGAATGTTTGTGAGCCTTTATTTAATAGTGATAAATTACTATTGCAAGCAATTGATTTATTCTATAAACCTCCAAAATTTAAAGAAATTAAAACTACTTATAAAATAAATTCAAATAATATTAACCCAATATTATTTGGTTATCGTTATTGCTTGAATGAAATTTTTTCTAATAAGACAAATAGTATTTATTATCCTTTATATAAAAATAATGTTAGAAATTTAAGTGATAAATTATATCCTGGAAATAACACTAAATTTATTTTAGCATATTCTGATATTATAAAACATTTTAAAGAAAAACCGGAAGAAGGATGCTATGTTTGTTTGTGTGAAAATTTATATTACCACTCAGTTCCTTCAGGCTTCCCCGGAAATGGTCAATTAAATATGATATGTCCAGGATGCAAAAAAAATATTGGCTCAAGAAAAAAAGGAGAAGATATAGAAATTGTAAAAAGAGAAAATTATTATAGAATATTTAAAAATGAAGATGAGATTAATGCAGTAAAAAGCAACCGAATAAAAAAAGAAAAATTAAAAGAAATAAATTATATGACTCTTCAGCAATTTAAGGAAAAGCATATAAGCCAAATATATAAAAAAGAAAAAGGAATATATATTTGCGATAAAAATAGTTTCATTAACGATATGAATGTTATAAGAAATTTAAGCCAAATTTCCTATAGAATATTAAATTACATTTTATATAGCAATTTATTCTTTTCAAGGATAATAACAAACAATAGAGAATATGACAAATATTTACCTAGAAAAATGAATTGGGCAGACCTTTTATGCGAATGCTGGAATATTTTAAAAAATGAATTATTAAAAATAAATATTTGCTCTATAGAAGAATTTATGAATTATATATTTATTGAGTTGTTCCCTTTATTAAATAAAGAAAAAAGTATAGATGAGTATGATGATTTGATTAAATTAGAAGATAAATTAGAAACTATGATTCAAAATACAATAAAAAAATATAAAGAAGAGGGAATCAAAACTACTTCAAGCCAAAGCGATAGTGAAAAAGCATCATTTATTAATTTATTAAAAGAAAAATATTCAAAAGATGATTATAAAATTGAAGAATATCCATTTTATGAATTTCTTTATTATACAGATTATTTAGATGAAAATTATATTAGTAAAAAATTAGAGCAAATGTATGAAAACAAATATCCTGTACTAAAGATATATCTCGAAAATAAAAATCAAACAGAAAATGATAAATATTCATTGAAGAACTTATATTTATTTAATAATGTCTTAAATTTAATTAATGAAAAGTATTCAAATAAAATATCTAGAGAATATGCTGAAAAAAATAAAATAAAGGATACAGAAATATATAAGGATAGCAAAGATTTAATTGATAAATTTATAGAATATTATAATAGTCTTGATGATATAAAAGAAAATAATAAAATTAAATTAAGTACTGATAATAATTTGTGCGACTTTTTAATGGAAGATAGCAATAATTTTGGAAAAACTTATAAAATCATATATCAGAAATTTATTAAAATACAAAATGAAAGTCTTGAACCTTTATTGGATATAAAAATATCAAAAGGAATATTTGATAAAAATTGCAAAGATAGAATCAATATACAACAAATTAATGAAAGAGAAATTTTTAACTTGCAATTACCAAAAAATGCTTCTATTGTGGATGTATTATTTAATTCTTCATATAGAAAAATATTAGATAGTGAAACATTCAACTATAAATCATATAAGGAATATTATATTAATTTCGATATGATAGAAGATTATATGACTGATTTATTATTAAAAAATAAAAAATTATTAAATCAAGAACTTACTGCATTTATTTATAATAATGAAGTATTTGGTGTTCAACTATCCAATATATTCACTTTATTCACAGAAAAATATGGAAAAAAGAATATAATTCTAGATGATAAGGTGATTTTGTATAAATTTTCAGAAAATGCTAATTTAGACATAAATAAAGAAATTATTAATGATTTTATAACTTTAATAAAATTCTTAAACGATAAAAAAAAAGAAAACAATGAAGGAAATGAAATTAAAAATGATAAAAAAATATATGAATTAATCAATGAAAATCTGAAAGAATCTGTCTCAATTAATTTTATAAAAATATTCGAAAATAATGATGGATTAACAATTGATAAAACCTTTAGCATTTTTGACTATTATTTAAAATTAGCTTATGAAAAAGTAGAAGAGGAATTAACTAAATATAAAACTTCATTAAGTGAAATTTCAAAGGAGGCAATAAACAACTATTATAGTAAAAAAGATCCTATAAGTAAAAAAGAAATTTCTTATGCTATCAGATTATTTTCTACATTAGTTTTATTATATGAAGAAGATAAGGAAAATAAAATACAAAATAATCACAATAATTTTGCAAATTATTTAAAAATTCAAGATTTATGGACGAAAGAGGCATATGATTCTATTAATAAGCATTTAAACGAATTTAAATTATGGAATGTTGAAATAAATCAGATTGTTCCTTTATATGATTATTTAGAAAGGGATATAGAGACTAGTTACTTTGACGATGTTACGCGAAAAATTGATAATGATAAAAAACAGGCTGCATCTGAGGAACCTATTAATAAAAATACAGAAGAAGAAGAAGAAAATGATTATGATCCTTATGCAGCAAATGATGAAGAAGATAATAATGATGACGATGGTGACAGAAATTAATAAATTATTAAAACAATTAAATATTTAAAATAATTAATAATACTATTTTATTATTTAATAAGGTGGTAAAATAAAATTAAATATA
>JAEEGK010015872.1_pt1 | contig 16620 bp, 9 predicted proteins | sample 8958771 | NCBI WGS metagenome assembly JAEEGK01 (sample SAMN16246547, study PRJNA631951) | gut metagenome | biome: gut microbiome; feature: rumen; material: SC-attached | host: Bos | place: Iran: Karaj | collected 2018-10 | reverse complement strand
CCCCAATCCCCAATCCCCTCTTTAATACTTTTAAATTTATGCTTTTAATGATTTGAGCTTTTCACAATTATTTTTTTTAAATAAATATTTTAAATTTATTTAAATTTAATATTAAATGGTTTTAATTCAAATATATTATTAACTACCTATTATTAAAAATGATTTTTGGAAGAAATGGGGGGAAAATTTTAACGCAAAAAATTTAAACGCTTAAAAATGAAAAATTCGGGAGGGGAAATTTCAAGGCAAACTACGGAATTATGAATCAAAATGAAGATGTTATGTTAAAAATTCATACACCTTGGTATGAATATTATAAAGAAGTTGAAGATTTAATAAATAATAATTTTTAATTTTTGTTGAAAGTGATGGAAATTTTAAATGTATTTGAAGATTTTATTTTTTATTTATCCTTCTTTAATCTATATTCTTGGAAATAAAAAACTACTAAACCTATTGTTATTCAAAGGAAGAGAAATGGTAATAAAGGGGACCTTTAAGTTAATTTTATTGTTAAAATGATATAAAAAAATTTTTAATTGTTAATAATTTATTTCAAATAATGTATAATTTAAATAGATTATACTTTAAAAAAGTAAAAAAATGAAAATGAATAGTTTTTTTTCATAAATATATCATTTGATTCTAATATAATAAAATTCAAATTAGAATTATTCCTTTAAGACAAAGATATTTTTAAAAGAAATTTTTTATTATTTAGCAATTGAAAATTTAGATTTTATAGATTCATTAATGAAAATGCATCTCAAAAAGTAAAAGTATTGATTTCATATTCATATTATCCTTTTTATATGGAGGTTCAAAAAGTTAATTATTATTCAAAAATTAAATTTGAATTATATTATTAAACTTCATTAGATTTTTTAATGATATTTAAAAGAAAATTATTAAAATATAACTTAATTTCCTTTTTAATTGTAACTCATGTTTATGGATAAGAATAATATTTTATTTTTAAAAGGAAGATATGAATCACTAAATTTTTACAATGATTTTTAAAAAACTAAATAACAAAAAATACTTTGTGACAAATTAAATATAATAAAGAATCCAATTATCTGATCTGAGAAATTTTATAAGAAAAGAATATGATTTAAATGAAATTAAATTGATTTGAGTAATAAATAATGTTTTTATGTGGGAAATTACTTTTGAACGAATTTTATTTGGAGATTTTAAATTAATGAGTTTTAAAGAATCAAAATTAGTTTTAAATTTTGATTTAATTGGAATTCCAGAATATTTTATGAAATGGTTAAAAGAAAAGATTTTGATAATAAAAATCATAAAGAAATTATAAATCATATATTTATTATTCTTTTTCTTGTATCAGAGATTTTAATATTTCAGTTTCTTTTTATAATTGAATATAATAGAGATTGTGGAATTATATTTTAACTTTGATTTTATTATTATATTTTTTATTATGATTGGAATCATTGCCTTTCTTTTTTTTTATATCCTTAATATATTAAATAAAAAAAGGAAATGAACAAATGAAATTTAATATATCTTTTACATATATTAATTAATTTAATTTATAAATTAATTATTTTTTAAATATTCCAGAATTATAATTAATAATTAATCAAACAGCATGACATTAAATATATATAAATTTAATTAATCCAGAATAAAAGTTTTCAAAAAAAAATAAAAAAATAGAAAATCCACGAGTCAAAATGATGTCACCTGAATAAAAAATCATATAAATATTAAATAAAGAAAAAAAATAAAAAATGAAAGAAAATGAAGATTCAGGGGGTATTGAAAAAACGGAAGAACCAAAAGAAACAGAAGACTTTCCAAATAAAGAATCAAATTTAAAGTCTTCACAAAACCTGATTCAACCTTCAGAAAAACCAGAGCGTGAATACCGTATAGAAGACGATGATGATTCAGAAGAGGAAGAATTAGATTTAGATTTCAAGGAAGAATTAGCAGAAATAGCGAGTGATCTTCGTGGGCAAGCAGATAATGAATTAAAGAAGCATCTTCTCTTCGAACAAAAAAATATTTCAATATTTCGTTTATTAGGTCACTTATCAAGCAATTTAGATTTATTTCTTATGTGTTTAGCAGTAATAGGATCTATTGGTGCTGGAATAGCTATGCCTTTAATTGCCTATTTATCTGGAAATATGTTTAGTGATGTTGGTGATACTTCTGCTTGGCAAGATACTTCTAATCCTGTTTTTTTAAAAATGATGAGAGATGCTATTAATGATGCTATGAATACTCTCATTTATCGTTTTCTATGGGTTGGTGCTATAATGCTTGTTGCTCATTTTATGAATGTTACTTTCTGTACTTATACTTCTTTAAGACAAGTTCTTCAAATGAAAGAAAATTACTTCACTGTTATTTTAAAACAAGAACAAGGATGGTTTGATGCACATAATGCTTTTGAATTTGCTACTAAAGTTCAAGCTCAATTAGAACAAGTTGAAATGGGACTTGGAGAAAAATTCGGTAATGTTATTATGTGTATTGCACAAATGATTGCTGGATTCATTATTGCTTTCACTACTTCATGGAAATTGACTTTAGTTATGTTATGTGTTGCTCCTTTAATTATTGGAGATGTTCTATATTTAGTTAATGCTCTAAGAAGTGGAATTATTATGGGAAGAAAAACTTTCGAAAAAGCTGGAGGAATTGCTGAGGAAATGTTATATAATATTAAAACAGTTACTTCTTTCGCCAATTTTGATTATGAAATGAAAAGATTTAATAAAAAAATAGAAACTTGCTTTATTTTAGATAAAGGAACTGTTCTTAGAATGGCTGGTTCCATTTGTTGTCTTATTTTCTTAATGAATTCTACCTTTGTTGTGGCTTTTCTTTATGGAAGACATTTAGTTCTTCATCATGAAAAAAATCCAAATACTGGAAAGCCATTTACAGGAGGTAATGTTATGACTGTAATTTTTTCTACTGTTATGGCTATTATGAGTATTGGATTAATTGCTCCTAATCTTAAAATCCTTCAAGAAGCTTGTATTGCTTCTTCAGATTATTTCACTTTATATGAAAGGAAACCTGAACTTGATTTAAGTACTTCTTTCGAAAAACCACCTAAAGAAGAAATTAAAGGAAAAATCGAATTTAAAGATGTTGTTTTCTCTTATCCTTCTGATGTCACTCACAGAAAAATTTTAAAAGGAATTAATTTATTGTTTGAACCTGGAAAAAAAATTGCTTTAGTTGGTGAATCTGGATGTGGGAAAAGTACAACTGTTAATTTAATTGAAAGATTATATGAAACCGAATCTGGAACTGTGTTAATTGATGATAAAAATATAAGAGATTATGATTTATTTTATTTAAGATCTTTAATTGGTTATGTTCAACAAGAACCAGTTTTATTTAATAGATCAATAAGAGAAAATTTAATATTTGGAAGAGAAGAAGAATTAAAAAAAATAGGGGATGTAGATAAATTAATATTAGAAGCTTGTGATGATGCATATGCAACTGAATTTATAAATTTATTACCTGATAAATTTGGTTATACAGTTGGAATAAAAGGAAGTAAATTATCAGGAGGTCAAAAGCAAAGAATTGCAATAGCAAGAGCAATATTATGTAAACCAAAAATATTAATTCTTGATGAAGCAACATCAGCTTTAGATAATAAATCAGAGAAGGAAGTTCAAAGAGCATTAGATCACATAAGTCAAAAAAATGTAACAACAGTAATAATAGCCCATAGACTTTCTACAATAAAAAACGCAGATTTAATATATGCAATCAAAGAAGGTAAAATAATAGAACAAGGAACTCATAAACAACTATTAGAAAAAAATGGTTATTATGCAGGTTTAGTTCGATCTCAATTAGCACAAGATGAATTAGAATCAAAAGAACAGAATTTAGACCCAATGATGAAAAAAAAAATCATCTTTACGTAAAAGTGGAACATTAAGTGGTTCTTATCAAATTCAAGGAGCAACAACAAGTAAAGTATATATTAAACAAGATGATGTTAAAGTTGATCCATCAAGATTACTTCATGAATTAAGACATAATAGATTAAATTTAATAATTGCTACTTTCGGTGCAGCTGGAGTTGGAGTAATGTCACCAATAACTGGTTTTGTAATGGGAAAATCAATGAATGCTTTAAATTCATCTAATGAAGATACAATTAGAAAACAAGGTTTAAAATGGGGTTTAATGTTTTTCGTTATTGCTTTTTGTAATGGATTATCTCATTTTCTCATGATATGGAAATATGCTACAATTGGTGTTACTTTAGCTAGAATTTTTAGAAAGAAAATGCTTAAAAAATATTTACAATTACATGTTGCTTTCTTTGATATTGATGATAATTCACCAGGTGCTCTTTTAACTAGATTATCTATTGATACTATGCAACTTAATAGTATAATTCTTTCACTTTTTGGTTCTACAGTTCAAGTTTCTTGTGTTATTATTGTTTCTTTAGGAATGGGACTTTATTATGATTGGAGACTTACTTTAATTATTGTTGCTTTTGTTCCTTTCATTGCTTTTTCTATCTTCATTAGAACTCAACTTAGAAAAGGTTCTTCTACAAAAGGAATTAAAGCTAATATTGAAGCTGGTGCTATTTTATCTGAATGTGTAGTAAATACTAAAACAATTTATTCATTTAATTTCCAAAGACCAGCTGTTGAAATGTATTTAGATGTTCTTGAATATAATAGAAAGAAATTTGCTCATGATGCTTTCTTTAATGGTATTTTCCTTGGTATTGGACAATTTGCTGTTTTCTGTGCAAATGCTACTACTTTCTATGCTGCTAAATGTTTCCTTTTGGACAATTCTATTGATTCAATGAGAATGTCAACGACATTTAATATTGTTATTATGATGGCTGGAGGAGTTGGTAATGGTCTTGGTCAATTAGGAGATTATAAAAAAGCTTCAATATCATTTAAATCATTATATTCAACATTAGATACTCAAAGTTTAATAAATCCATTCCCTAAATTTAATAAAAATAAAAAAAGTGCAGAAAATATAAAGGGAAAAATAGAATTTCGAGATGTAACATTTTCTTATCCAACAAGACCAGATCAAACAATATTAAAAAAAGTATCATTTACAATTCATCCAGGACAACAAATAGCATTGGTAGGATATTCAGGATGTGGAAAAAGTACAATAATTCAATTGTTAGAAAGATTTTATGATGTTGAAGATGGAAAAGGAGTAATATTAATAGATGATGTTCCAATAAAAGAATATAATTTATATGAATTAAGAAAAAAAATAGGTTTAGTAAGTCAAGAACCAATATTATTTAAAAGATCAGTATTAGAAAATGTACGTTATGGAAGATTAGATGCCTCTGATGAAGATTGTATTAATGCAGCAAAGCAAGCAAATATAATGAAATTTTTTGAAGGAGATAAAATGCATCAAGTTTTAGGAAATGAAGATAAGAAAGAAGAAAAAGAAAAATTAAATGAAAAAGGTAAAGGAAAAAAAAATGAATTGAAAAAAATGGAAAGAAAAAAATCAAGTTCAGGTGTTGGTGATAAGGAAGATCCAGTTTCAGGGGGAGAAAAACAAAGATTAGCAATTGCTAGGGCATTTATAAAAAATCCAGTTATTATTTTATTAGATGAAGCTACATCTGCTTTGGATAAAGATAGTGAAATTGAAGTTCAGAAATCTCTTGATAAATTAGCTGAAGGAAGAACTTCTATTGCTATTGCTCATAGGTTAAGTACTATTGAAGGATGTGATATGATTTTTGTTTTGGAAAGTGGAAGAATTGTTGAAAAAGGAAAACATGATGAATTAATGGCTTTGAAAGGGAAATATTATGTTTTACATAAATATTCTGATATGGGATAAAGTCTCATTCTTTTTTAAATATCATTTTTTTAATCGACTTTTAAAATTTTTTTTTTTTTCAGAATTTAGAGGCAAAGTAGTTTTATATGTTTTTTTAACTTTTTTTTGATTAAAAAAAATATTATAATCATTTTGAAGAAATTTATGACGAAATAATTAAAAAAACAATAAATATGTGAGAAACAATAAGAAAAAATATAATAAAAAAAAAAAGAAATTTGTTCTTTTTAATAAATTTAAATTTTTAATAATCAAATTAATTTTTATATAAATTAAAAGGGATTTTTTATAAGGATTGAATTTTGTTTATTATTCAATTTGTGAAAAAAAAAATTATTGTAAAATGATATTGATAATATATATATAATAAAAAGAAAACAAACAATTATCATAAAGAAAAAATATCAAATATAAATAATAAACATAAATAAAATTAAAACAAAAAAAATTAAATACTTTTTTTTGAAAACTTTATATTTTATATAAAAATAAAACAATAAATGAATCTTTTCAAAAAATTAGATTTATTTTCCTATAAAGCCAATTTTACATTTAATGATGAAGGAGATAAAGGTTATAAAACAATTGCTGGAGGAATTCTTTCAACAATATCATTATTAATTTCAATGTTGTTTTCAATTTATTTTTTATTAAGATTCATAAAAAAAGACGATGTGACAATAATTTATTCTTCTAAAAGAGATCAATCTGTAAATATTTCATATTCAAATACATTACCTTTTCTTTTTAGATTAAGTGATAATTATTCTAATCCATTAATACAAAATGGTATATATAATATTTCATTTAAAATATGGTATCGAAATTCAACAAGTCAAAATTATGAATTAAAATACGATGAAATATTAATTGAAAAATGTAATATAAATAAACATTTTGGAAATTATATTTCAGAATTTAGTGAAATGGAAGATTTAAATTCATTTTTTTGTCCTTCATTAAGATCAGGTAATCAATCTTTATATGGAATTTATGGAAATAAACAATTTGTTTATTATAATATTATCATTTCTAAATGTAAAAATGAAACTAATAATAATTCTTGTTTATCAGAAATAGAAATTGATAATATTTTGAATTATGCTTATTTAGATATGAGATATATTGATTATTCCATAGATAATTTAAATAATAGTCATCCAAATTATATAAATATAAGAAATGAAAGATTTTTAACTTCAATAAAAGTTTTTAAAAAAATTATGTTAACATTTAAAACCATATATTATTCTACTGATAAAGGATTATTTTATGAATCTTTTTTAAATAAAATATTTCATCAATTCGATAGATTACTAATCGATACTTTTTTAATAGAAAACGAAAATTTTTTTTCATTATCAATTCTTCATAGTGGAGAAGTAATAAAGTATAAAAAAAAATATTTAAAAATTCAACATTATATAGGATATATAGGAGGAATTTTTTATTCAATTAATTTTCTTTTTTATTATATAAATTATTTTAATTCAAAAAATTCATACTATAAAAAATTAATAAAAGATTTTATTGTTAATAATCATATTAAAAAAAAAGGTTTGAATGTAGATAACTTAACTTTTGATAAAAATGCAATTAATTCAACAAATAATAAATTATTAGTTACTAAACATAATCCAACTTCAGAAACTAAAAGAGTAAGTATACAACCAAGAATTGACAATTTAAGAACAGTAAGTAATAATCTTGAAACTAGACATTCTTTAAATCTTATTGATAGAGTTAAAGAAAAAGATGATATAGATAGAAAATTTTCATATACATTTTTCCCTAAGAATATGATTAAAATGGATAATAAAAAGGAATTAAAATGGTATATTAAAGAAATTAATAAGAGATTGAATATAATATATATTTTAAATGTTTTAGAACAACTTGAAATTCAGATAAATAATGAGAAAAAAAAAAATAATAATCTTATTCTTAGATCTACTATTTCTAATGTAGGTTGTAAAAACAGTGGTCCTAATATTTTTAATAATCATTCCAAAATTTATCAAAAAAACAATTATATTAAGGAATTGGAATAAAAAGATTTAATTTAAATTAATATTTAATGTTTATATCTAAAATTTTGGTTAATACAAAGATAGTTACTTTTTTTAGGTGTATTAATAAGTTATTTGAAATTTAAATTTTTAAAGTATATCAACTTAACATAAAATTAATTAAATTAAATAATGTAAAGATAAAGAACTAAAAATATATATATTTTAAAATTGATTTTTATACAAACAATTAATCAAATTTTTATTCATTTTTACAATAAATAATATAAAATTATAATGTAATAGTAAATAAATAAAAAAATAAAAGTTAATGTTTAATATCTCATTTTTAATAATTGTTTGTGTATTAAATCCAATAATATCAAATGATAATAAAAATGCAAAAGAAAATCCTCCTCCAAATTCTTGTGAAGAGAAATATAATAAAGAATATTGTAAAAATCAAAGTTGCCAAAAAAATTTCAATAATAATAGGAATAATATTGATCTTCCTTTTTATTTTATTAATAATATGTATGATATTAAAAAGAAATTCTTTAGAAAGAAATGATATACAATCTAATTTGGAAATAACTCTTTATATAAATCATTTAAATGATTCATCAAATGAAAATATTGGAAAAAAGAAAAAAATATATTTATTTCAAAATATTATGAGACCTATAAAATATAAAAAGGAATATGAAATTTATGGAACTCAATGTATGATATGCTTAGATAATTTTAATGAAAATAATAATGAAATATGTTTAACTTCTTGTAAACATGTATTTCATTGTAATTGCTTAAAAGATTATATGATGAAAACTGAGGATTCACATTGCCCAGATTGTAAATTCGATTTTTTTTCTTTGTTAGAAAATAAAAACATAGATTATTCAGAAATTAGTTATGAAAGTAGTAGAAATGATAATGAAAATTTGAGTGTTCTTTTACTCCAAAGTAATATCAACAACAATAATAATAATGATAATAATACAAATACTAATATTATAAATAATAATAATCAAAGTGAAGGAAATAGAAATATCAATGAGAATAATACTGATAATTACAGATTAAGAAGTAGCTCAAATAAAAATATAAATCATTCAAATGAATTTTTATTAAATGAACTTATTTCAATTGAAAATAAAAATACTGATGGAGATAATAAAAATATTAAAGATGATGATAAAAAGAATAATAAAAATAAAAATACTAATCTATGTACAGATATAATGAATACTTATATAGAAACAAATCCAAATAATGAAAATAAAAATATAAATAAATCTAACTATATTTGAATTTATATATTACTCAACAATAATTTAACATTTTTTAAATATGAATATAAACAAATTTTAAAATATTTAAAAGAAAAATATAAAATTACTAATCATAAACTCAATTTCTAAGCAGTAAATCTATATTTCAATCCTAAAAATTTTAAACAAACAAAAATAAACATAAAAGCAACAATAATCAAATTAATGAAATTTTTAAAAACTTAGTAAAAAAGATTTAAATAATTATAAAATGCTAAATTAAAATTTTAAAACTGAAAATTTTCTTTATTTTGAAAGTTATAAATTTGAAATTCAGTATTAGGTATTGTTAATGATAATAATATTATTATAATCAATGTATTTTCATTTTTTTATTTTACTTTATTATCTAAAATTCTTCTTTTATATTCTTATCTATATATTACCAATTCCTATACTTTAGGGGTGTTCTTTGGTCTAGTGCCTTTTTGGATTTTAAATTTTTTGAGTATATATAATATTCAAATCTTTATAATCTAAAGTAGTGGGTTCTATTTAATATATTTGGAATTGATTTTTTTAAGCAAATTTAATTTTATATTTTTTAAAATAAGTTTTTTGGAATTAATTACGTTTTTTAATATAATTTTTATTCCAAAATATTAGTTTTTTTAATAAAGGATCAGCACATTGATTATCTTCACTATTTTTATTATTATTAAATAAAATTATTTAAACAAATATCTTAATTATGATTGTTGCTGAGAAAACAATCAACACAATAAATAATCAAGATTTGTATTATGAATATTAAAATATAAATTACTTCATATAATAAACATATTGAGCAATATTTATAGTTATTTTCAGAAATCTTATAATATATGTTAAAGATTTAAAGGAATCTCCCTTTTCCATCATCAAAATTTTAATCTCTAAAATTTGGAATGAATTTATATCTTTAAAATTATACTTTTTTTCATCACAATATTAAATTAATATTGTCCATAATTATTTATTTGAAATCTCCTTTACTTTAAATTTAAAAAACAATTAGAAATTGAATTTTTTCTAATATTTCATTAATTTCAATTGAACTATAAGAATCTAAAAGGATAATACCAACTTAGTGAGTGAGATATTTGAATTCTTTTTTGATGTCATAATATAGGAACTAGAATAATAAGGGTGATTTTAATAATAATATATTTTTTCAATTTTTAATAATGTATTTGAAAGAAAAAGAATTGAATTATCTTTTTTGAATATTCTATAATAATTAATTTTATATTTATATTTTTTCATTTTTTATCTATCATATATTCATTTCATATTTTTTCAAGATTCAAGATAATTTGAAAAAATATTATCACTATAATGACAATAACCATCAATTCTATTTTGATATGATAATATTACAATGTATATTAAGAATTATCCCTTTTATAATATTAAATCATCTTTATTTCAAATTTCGAATATAATATTTATAACTTTTATTATATATATCAAAATTATTTATGTTAATTATAAATTGTATTCTTCAATATGTTTAGCGTATCTAATTAATTAGTTTCATTTGAAGTTGATGAAGAAGTGGAAGCAGGAGATGAATAATAATATTTTTGTGATAAATTTGTATAATTATTACATTTTTAGCAATTTAAACATCCAAAACAAATTTTATTGGTTGAAGAAGATTCCTTAAAAAAATAAATTTCGAAATTAACAGTTTATAATAATAAAAATTTTTTAAATATTTGGAATAAATTTTAGTCAATTAATTTATTTATGATAATAATATAATTTTAATTACATTTTTAGATTTTTTCAAAGGATATGTATGATGATTTAACTGATATATAAAAATTTAATTTCAAAAAAAGAAATTAAAAAAGGAAAAGAAATTATAATTAAAACTAAAAATATTCCTAATCTTTTTACTTACTATATTTTATTGATATTTCTGAAAGAAATATTCATATGAGATGATATTTAATTTAAATTATAAAAGGGATTTTTAGAAAGAGATTAAATAGGATATATTTAAATAATAGTAGTTAATATTATAAAAAAATAAGAATATTTACTTTATTAATAGGAAATAATCTTTTAAAATTTATAAAAATAATCCTAATGTTATTAAAAATATTAAATTAATTTTCTAAAGATATAATTCATATCAAACACTTTTTTTTATTTATTTTTCATAAATTGTGTTATATAAAATTGATTCATCAATCCAATTTATTTTAAATAATTATTTTTTCATAAAAATAGAATTTATATAATTTATTTTGATTTTGATTGTTATTCAATTAATTATATAATAAAGGTATAAGACAAGAAAAAATATTCTTTAATGAAATTTAAACATTTAGAAATTTTTCAAAATCCATTTAATTAATAATTAAACTTTTAAAAACAAAATGAATTATTTCTTCAATTACATCTCTAAATTCTTAGTTCTTAATAGTTAAAGTTGGAATAAATCATCCTACAACTTTTTTAAATTAATTGAATAATTCTATAATAATGTAATTTTCAATGTTCTCTTCTATGATTTTTTCTATATATTTTTACAATATAGAAAATAATATTTTCAAATATTTTAATTTTTCCTTATAATTTTTTAATTATAACAAAATTCTATACACAATAAAATTTGTAAGATTGAAATTTTACAAATATTTTTTTCAATCATATTCATCAATAATTTTTGAAATAAATATCGTTTTTTTAATTTGCTTTAAAAACACTAACTTTTAATGCAAATTCGAATTTATCATGAATAAATGAGAAATGATTAAATTAAATTAAGATTCTTTTACCTTAATCTAATATATAATTTATCCGAGATTTTACCATTTTTATAATATAAATTCCCTATTTCACAATTATTTTTTCGGGGAAATAACTTTGAGCTTTTTTTTTAATTAAAATATTAAATCATCAAATAGTATGAAATAATAAGAAAAAGGAAATAAATTTATAAATTATTTAAAAAAAGATTTAAATTAAATATCTGATACTAAAAATCAATTGTATTAATCTTGTTTTTATTTTAGCCAAATTTCTTTTTTTCATTGTTTTTCTTTTATTTTAAAATGATTCATTGTTTATTATCTTCAATGTTTTTATAATTTTTTTTATTATTTATTAAATAAGAATTTAATATTGTTTCACTATTTGATTTTTGAAAATGTTTTAAATTTATTTTAATTTCATATTTCATTAAATCTCTCAAATCTATTTTTATACTAAATCTAGATTTCTTATTTAAAATATTTGATGAATTTGATTTTGTTATATTTAATTTTTTTTTATTAATTTTTTTAGCAGAGAAAGAAGTTTTAAAATTATTTTTATTATATATAATTTCTTTTTCTAAATTTTTTATATGAGATATTTTAGAATTTGTTTCACTGTCCTTTTTTTCAGAAATTGTTCTTTTCAATTTTCTATTGAGATTTTCGTTTTTCTTTTTTGAATTCATAAACAAATTATTTTTATTATTATCATATAATTTAATTTCATAAAATTTTTTTTGATTTCTATATTTTTGAATATCTTCTTGATTACTTTTATTTGAATAATTTAATCCTTTTCTAAAAGAATTATATTTTGCATTTTTAATAGTTTCCTTCTTTAATTTATTATCATTTTTATTTTTTATTATATTTAAATTTGAATAATTGATTATTGATGAATATTTTAATTTTTTTGAATTATTATATGAAGAATATGAAGAATTTGAACTAATTGATATAAAGTTATGATTGTTTGAATATTTTCTTTTTTTTTTTTGGAGTTTTTATTGTTTTTCTTAGGTTATTTGTTTTTTTAATCTTATTATTATTCAAAAAATTTAGATTTAAAAGGTTAGATTTTGAATAAGATTTATTATTATTATTACTTTGATGATTTGATGATTCATTTGTTTTTTCTTTTATTTCTTCTTCAATTAAGCTTTTTTCTTCTTTTTTGTTATTTATTTTATTATTTATCTCTTTACTTGGGTATAATTTTTTTATTTGTTTAATTTCTTCGTTTAAATATTCTTGAAAAGTCAGATAATCATATTTATTTATTTTATTAATGTTTATATTATTTTCTTCAAATAATAATTTATTTTGCTCACTTTTTTCTCCATTATTTTGAACCTCAATATATTTAAAATATTCTTTTTTGTCTTCTTTTGAACTAATTTTTTCAAATATAATACTGTTATTTATATGTTGATGATCACTATTCTTTAGGTTATTATTTTCAATGATTTCATATTCTTTTTCATTTTTCAATAAAAATTGTTTTTGATATTCATTTATAATTATCAATTTATTTTTGTGAAATAATAATTGTTTATCTAATAAATTTAATTGAGTACTTAAGTCTAGAAAATCTTCTGATAAATCGAAAGTTATTAAACTATGGTAAATAGATGAATGAAGAAATTTTAAAAAATATGTTGAAAATAATTTATTTAGGATAGAAATTGAAGAATAAATAGAATCAAATTTATTAATGTTCAGTTGATTAATTGTTTTTTTATTTATCATATTGGTTTTTTCCCTTTTTATAGAATTCATAAAATCTTTATAATAAATATTAAAGTTGGTTTTTTTTTCAAAATCATTATCTTTTTTTTTATCCATCCTAATTAAATAATAAAAATTTTAATATTTTAAATCTTTATATTTTAATCAAAATAAAATTATTTTAATATAATTATACTCAATTAAGCATTTTTATTTTTCAAATTTAATTTTAAATCTTATTTTAAGGATTAAATAATCATTATCATTATTATTATTTTCATATTTAATAAACTAAAAAATTATGTTTTGATTTTATTCTGTATTTTTTTAATATTCTCCTTTGACTAGTTTAAAATAATCTTCATTTAAAATAGAGAAAATTCATTATTTTGACTTATAACTTTTTTATTAATTGAAATAAAATTTTGAAAAATCATTTTCTTTTAATTCAAAAAAAATGTGTTTTATGACTAGATTTTTATGTTAATAATTCAAAATCAATTTTTTATTCAAAATTTTGCTTTGACCCCACTAAGCACAATCTTTATATTTGTTTAATTTTTTTTTTTATGTTGTTATTTATTTTTTATTCTTTAACTTGTTCAAGAATTATTTTTAATTATATCAATTAAAGAAATCCTTTTTAAATATATAGAGAAAGAATCTTAATATTAATAATTAAAATGAAATATACAATTTATATTAGTTTCTTCTTCATATTTCAAAGTATTTTAAACATAAATTTAAATGAAGAAAGAAATAAAATGTTGGATGCATTAAAAGAAATATTTAAAGATGTTGCTAATACATTTCCAATTGGAAAATATAGTAATTATTTAAAAAAACCTCAAACACGTGCCCAAACATACGTTGATTTTATAGATATTATAAATTATGATTCAATAAAACAAAAATATGGTTTTCCAGATGAAGTAATGAACCAACTTAAAAGAATGTTATATTCTTCTGTTTATGCACGTGAACAAATAAATTATATTCAAAGGGCAGATTTATCATATTTAGAAAGAGTATTTGGAGTTGCCAAAAAATTAGATGAAAAAGTTATTTTTGCAATTCTTAAGACACAAACAAGATCAGATTTAGTTATAAAATATAATATAGTTAGAAAAAGAAAATGTAGAACAGTGATATTCTGGGAAGAATGTGAATGGGTTAATGAAAAAGTCAGAAGAGGGTTTACAGAATCTGAAACAAATATGATTAATGAAGGTATAAAATTACATAGTGAAATTTCAATGAAAAATGAATTAAATAAATTAGGTTCATCATATCAAACTGTGTTAACTCAAGGAAGTTATTTATATTCACCATCTGGATATACTGTTTTATCAATAATTAGAAATGGAGAAATAAATATTAATGGTATACAAGAAAAATTTGTTTGGCATTCTGGAGTTACTAGATCATATAAAGGATTTATTAATAATATTAATAATAAAATAAATGGAGAACCTCATTCTTTAATTATAACAGATAATGGTAATGTAATTCTAAATGATAAAGATGGTAAGAAAAAATGGGAAAGTAATTCTGGAAATAGAGGAAAGCCACCATATTATTCTTTCTTATCTGATGAAGGTATTTTTTTTGTTTTAACTGAAAAAGGTTTTCCTGTGTGGAATAGTGGAGGTAAATTTAATGATGTAGATCAAATAATGATTCAAGATTATAAATATTATTCTAAAAATGGAAAATTTTTTGCTTTTCTAGAAAATAATGGTTCACTTTACACATCTTTGGAGCCATATGTTTTTGAATCATATTTTTCTCATATTTACGATTATAGTCCTAAGCATAAAATTAAATACCCTCCTTTCTATGTGATTAAAAAAAAAAATACTTCAATTATTCAGGTAATTGATTCTAAAAATCAAGTTTTTTATGAAGCTGGACCTTTTTATTGTGGAGATTGTACTCTAATATGCTCTGATAGGGGATATCTTGACCTTATTGATTCTAAAGGTAAAATTTATTGGAGTTCTTATAGTTGAGATTAAATAAATGTTTTTTTAAAAGTTTAAAATAATTTGTAAAAATCAAGATAAAATATAATATATTTATTCATGTATTGAATTAAATAATGGAACAATTGCTTCTGGAGGAAATGAAAATATTAAAAATTGAAACATTAACTTTTTGATTTTTTATTTTCTTTGATGAATTTGATAGAAAATATAAAGAAAACAATTACAAATAAAAATTCATAAATTAGATTATAAGTATAATTATAATAATAATTAGGATATTTATCCTTTACAAAAATAATTTTTTAAACTAACTAATAACAAAATAATTTATAATGACAAAATAATACTAATAAAAATTATAATTAAAAAAACATTTTAAAAAATAATTTATAAAAATATTTATAATATTATTATTTTTTCCCAAACTTTTCATCATATTGTTTCTATTAGAATTAAATTAATTATCATCTTTATGATGTATTCAACCAGTTTTTAAACTATCATAATCATTTCTATAACTTTTCTCATTTGTCTGTTTAAGCAATAAAATTTTATCTTAAAAATAAGTATCAAAATTTTGTTTAATTTTAATCTTATATTGACATCTTAAATATTCTTCAAAATTTTTATCTATTCTTCTTCCTTTATTTATGTTGTATTTTTATTAATGATTGTCTTTTTGTATTTAAATAAATAATTAATTATTTTTCATTGAGAAGGAGAAATGTAAATTTAAATTTTTAATTATTGTTTGAAAAAACTCTTAATTGTAAAACAAAAGGAATAAAATTTGAATTTGATAAATTAATTATCTGACTTTCAGGAAAAATAATATTTTAATTTTTGTTATTACTTTTTTTCAAAATTCACTTTCATTAATTTCATTTTTAGTTTCTTTTATTTGATTATTTAATTTTTGTAATTCAATTCTAATTTTTGTTTT
>JAEEGK010015869.1_pt1 | contig 16621 bp, 12 predicted proteins | sample 8958771 | NCBI WGS metagenome assembly JAEEGK01 (sample SAMN16246547, study PRJNA631951) | gut metagenome | biome: gut microbiome; feature: rumen; material: SC-attached | host: Bos | place: Iran: Karaj | collected 2018-10 | reverse complement strand
AATAATTTTATAAAATTAAAAAAAATCAAATTAACAATTTAAAAATTAATTACAATAAAAAAAAAAATACATTAAAAAAAATAAAATATCAATCAGCTTTACTAGAACCTTGATCAGTTTCTTTTTCCTCATCTTTAACATCTTTAACATTAGTACAATCACTTTCAAAATCATTTCCTAAATAATAAACAAACAACTGAGAATCAATTAATTTTTTTTGAATATCCTCATAAACATTTTTTAAATTTAAAATAACATCATTTTTCTCAACATCAATATTTTTTTCTTTAATAATATGTTTTAAAAGTATTTTATATTTTTGTAACAATTTAATTAATTCCTTTCTTTCAACTAAACAATCAGGTTCCATTTGATCATGATGTTCCAATTTTTCTTTAGCACTTTTAAATTTAGCATTACAACCCATATGTTCACAAGAAAAAGGAAATTCTAAATTTTCTGCCATATGCATTGTTTTTTCATGATATTTTAAATTTCCTTTATCATAAAATGATCTTCCACAATTTGGAAAAGAACATTTATAAGGTCTTTCACCAGTATGACATCGATAATGTATTTTTAAATTATAACTTGCACTAAATTTTTTTCCACAATTTGGATAATCACAAAAATATTTTTTATCTCCTATATGAACTTTTTCATGTTTTTTTAAATTACCATGTTGACTAAATGATTTATTACAACCTATAAATGTACATTTATATGGTTTTTCTCCTGTATGTGTTCTTATGTGATCTTTTAAATTACATTCTTTTGGAAATACTTTATTACAGTCTTTATATGTACAACGATAATATTTTATTTTTCCTTCTTCTGTTTGATGAATGTTTATTTCGTTTATTAAATTTTCGACTTTTTCTACTTTTTTCTCTAAGTCTTTTTTTGGAGTTTCTTTTGAATTTTTGTCTTCATTTAAATCAATTATATTTGAATTTGGGGTATTTTCATTTTTTGAATTTGATTTTTTTATTATTGGATTGAAAATTATTTTTTTTTCTTCTTTATCATTTTTTTCATTTTGTTGGGATAAAAAAAGTTGTGATGCTAGAATTGGAGAATTTTTATCTTTTGTTATTTTTTGGTAAAAAGAAATATTATTTTTATTTAATTCATTATTTATTTGGGGTGTAAATATTGGAATTGAATTTAAATTTTGATTTGGAAAATTATTTGTTTGTAAAAGTGGATAATAAAGAATTTGTTGTTGATTATTAGGAATTTGGAAATTTTGATTAGGAATAATATTTGGATTATATATTAATTGAGGTTGAATAAATGAATTTGGTTGATAAATTATTGGATATATTGGATAATTCATTTGATTATTTTGATTATTTGGAATTTGATTTTGAAAATTTTGTTGATTTGTATTATTTTGTTCAGACATTTTTTGAAAAAGATAAGAATTTGTTAATAGAAATGATATATCTTGATATGGATAGTTCATATTTTTTTTATTATTTATTATTATTATTCGTTAACTCATTAAATATTGATTTTAAAAGAAAATATAAATAATTTACTGATATAAATTTAATATGGTAATTGAAAATATATTTTTTTTATTTTAATTTTAATTTTTGTTTGATGATTTTTCATATATTTTTTATTCGAATTATCTTTTTTTTATGGCTTTATTTTTTATAAGTTTAATTTTGTTATTGTATATTATTAAACAATTTGCTTTTAGTTTTTATTTGGGTTAATTTTGGAAAAAATCCTTTTCTAATTATAATAAATGTTTTTTATATTTTTTAAGATAAAAAATTAAAATAAATTTTTTTATTTTTATAAATTACAAATTATTTAATGAATATTTTAAAGTTAAATCAATATACAAATAATATAAAAAAATATGGATTATATTAATTTATAATATTTAAAAATTTAAAAAAAAAAAATTTAAAGTTTAATTATCTGTATCATATCCTTCTTCTTCATCATAATCAAAGAATTTTTTTTCTTCTTTTTTAATATATTTATTTGAGTTTGTATTAATTGAATCTTTTTTTTTCATTTTTTCAAATTTTTTTTCTTTTAAATTCCTTTTCATAATTGGTTTAGGGAAATAATTTTCAATATTATCTTTAATACAATCAAGTTCAAAATTTAATTCAGTGTAATTTTTTTTATTATATTTAAGTTTATTACTTATATCAAATTCTAAATTGTGTTTTTCTCTAATTATATAATTTTTAAGTATTTCAATATCAAATTCGGTTATTTCTATTTTATTATTTTTTTCTTCAAAAAAAGAAAATTCATTTATATTAATTGAAGCATTTGTTTCATTATTTTCACTATCATATACAATAGCATTATTAGATAAATCTAAAGTTTGATTATTTAAATTATCATTATTATCATTTTCTTCATTTTCAAAAGTAACTAATTATTAAAAAAAATATAATTACTAGGTTGAATATTATCAAAAATTAAATTTTGAATTTTCTCATTTTCATTGAACTAAATTTTATAAGTTAAATAATTTTCATTTACTTTTTCAATAGTAAAATCATTCTCAAAATTTAAATTAATCTTATTTTTATCTTCCATTTGATTAATGTTTAAATCTATTATATAACAAATTTAATTTAAAAAAAATATTAAAAAAAAAATTGTTTTTAAATATATAAAATAAAATTTTTTAAAAAATATTTATTTAGCAAAAGAAAAATAAGCAATAAAATTCTTATCAATAAACTTACTATTAATACCAATATATTTATATTCATCATTAAGTAAACAATATCTTTTTTTTCCACTATTTTTTCCATTATCATCAACAATCATTAATAAAACAGAAATTTGAGGATTTTTAACTAAATCTTTAAAATAAATCTCTAAATTAGAATTTTTTTTTTTTTCCTCAGCTTGATTTTTTAAAAAATTAGGATCTTTCATTTGATCAATTGTATCAGGAAGAGGAATAAGAATATCTTCATTAAAAATTAATGGTTGAACTGGTTTTATTTCTCTTAAATAATTTGCTACTTCTTTAAAAGCAATTTCTCCTCTTGTTAAAGCAACTTTTAATTTTTTTTTAAATGTTATTTTTATTATTTCTTTTTCTTCTCCTGTTTTTTTATCTTTTACAATTTCTTTTGCTTCATTTATATATTGTATTGATTCTTCTACTGTTTTTGCATATGATGATGGATCTTCTCTTATTTTATTTATTAATTCAAATACTTCTTTACTATAATTTGTTTTTGTTATTCTTTCTGATTTTAATTCATTAAATTCTGATTTTTTATTTTCTTCAAATTTGTCTAATTCTGTTTCTTTTTCATCTTTTTTTTCTTCATGAGATTCTTCTTTTATTTCATTATTTATTTTTTCATTTTCATTTTTATTTATTTCATTATTATTATTATTTGTATATTTATCATCATATCTATTATTTAAATTATTATCAGATGGATTATGACTTTTTGATTTAAATGTAAAATTTTGACCATTAATATTATTATTATTATAGAAATCATTATTGCTATTTTCTTTTCTATCAAAATTTGCATTTCCTTCTTCATTATTAGAAAATCTACATAAATTCCCCATTTTAAGTAAAAAAATTATTAAAAAAAAAAAGAATAATTAAAATAAAAATTAATTAAATAAAAACCATATTTTAATTTTTATGTCACATAGACCAAAAACAACAACAGGACATCGTAACATAAACACACCATCATTAACATTAAATGATCCAAAAGCAAAAAACGTATCAAAAATAGGACAAAAACCAGAACAAGCATTTATAGAATTTATGAATCATGACATAATAAAACCATTACAAAGAAGAAATATATATTCAGCAATAAATTTCCCAAATCCACAAAGTAGAAATCATTCAAATTCAAATAATATTAATAATTATAATAATAATTCTCAAAATAATAATAATAAATCAAATAATATTAATTATAAATTCCATCAAAGACCATTAACATCAAAATGGGCATTAGGTACAACAACACCTCCAATTAATTGGGAAACTTTACCTAAACAACAACAATTTAAACAATATTATTTTCCTCCTGATTTTAAAAATAAAAAACCAGAAGAATATCGTTCTTTTTCATTAAGAACTGATCACATTGCAATTAGAGATAATAGAATTCATAAAGTAAAAGATAAGGAATCTTTTCTTAAAATGAAAGCAGAATATTCAACACAAGCTGAAAGTAAAAAAGGTTGGAGTCCAAATACTGGTTTTCAAACTGTTAATAATAGACCATCTGTTAATTATAATATTCTTAATTTTCAACCTTTAATGAATGAACCTAAAATTCAAAATGGTTCTATAGTAAATAGACATTATAATAATAGACAAAAAGGTGTTGCTGAATATGCTGATTTGAATTATACTTATAGACATAATTTTAATAAGGATTATTCTAAATTATTTAATGATAATCCTCAAAGATTTAGAAAGTTTACTGGAATTTTTACACAAATGTATGATGCTACTTTTAGAAATGGAGGATTGGGAAATCCTTTTGAACATCATAAAGCTAATGTATTTAATAATAATGTTAATAATGTTATTATTAATGGAAGTAATATTGAAAATAAATAAAATCCTTTTTTTTTTTTAATTTTTTAAAAAAAGAAAATAAAATTTTTTTTAAGTAAAAATTTTAATATCTATGTAATAATATTATAATGATATAATAATATAGGATTTTATTCTATTTTTTCTGCTTTTTTTACAATTTCCATTACTTTCTTTTTTGTTTTTCTTGCTTGATTATAACCAAGAAAAATGAAAATAAAAATAAGATAACCTGTATTAAAATAAAAACTATAAAAATTTAAAATTGGAAGTGGTGTAACAATAATTAAAAAAATAAAATGCATTAATAAAAATTTAGGAATAGTATAAATTTTATGATCCCCAAAAAGTTGAGGTAAAAAATCAGATTTATAAAAATCCCCAACAGCACTTTCATAATAATTACTAAAAGCAAATTTTCTTAAAACCTTAACATTCATAATAAAATAAAAAATAGCCCAACCAAACCAAATTAAATAAGGATATTTAATTAATTTAAAAAAAGTATCATCAAATTTAAATTTAACATCACCAATACTAATTAAACTTTTTCCATTAAAAATTTCACTATGATACAATTTATGTTTCCATCTAATAGCCCAAACAGTCATAAAAGGAAGAACATGAATAGAACAAGAAGATAAATAATCAGTATTAGAAATATCAGCTTGATTATCACATACAACAACAGCAAGAGAAATAATTCCAGAAGCAATTGAGTATTCAGCAATGAATAAATCTCTATTATTATCATCAAATAATATTATGTAAAATAATAAGTAATTTCCAATATAACATATATCTATTAGAAACATTAACCATCTTTCTATCCAAAATCTTATATAACGATATACTATTATATATATGTGGAGAAGTACTTCTACTTGTAAATACCAGTTTAAATTTTTTCCTAAGAGATATGCTAGAATTATAATTGATGGAATAGTTCTTACGTTTGTGTAGTAGTCCATTTGAGTTATGAAATGTTTGTTTAAATATTTTGCTAGTTTTGATTGAGTTTTAAATCTGTCTATTGGATGAAGTGGGTTTATTGTTGGAACTTTTATTAAATTTCCATTTTCATCTATTATTTCCATTAAAAATAGTTTTTTTAATAATAATTTTTTTTTAAATATTAATTTTTAATTATTTTTTTTTTAATTTTATTATTATGGAAAAACAAAATGATAATGAAACAAATGCTCAAAGTGAAGAACAATTAAAAAAATTAGCAAAATATGATGAATTAAAAGATAATTTAGTATTAAATGATTTAGAATTATTTTATAAAACTGGTAACTTTCCATATATATTTTTCATTCATATATTATCAACATTAATAATAACAATTTTAATATTAAAAGGTGATCAAAATTTAAATCATTTAATGCAACAAACACGTTCAATTCAATCTGTATTTTATTTTTTTGAAAAAGCAGAAGATCCAAATGATAATTATCCAAGAACATATTATTTTACAACATTACCACAATTATTTGAACATATGGATAAATTAATGGAATGTATATTTAATATTAATAAATATATTGCTTATAATATTACTTATAAAAATGATACTAATTTAAAATTTCAATTTACTTTTAGAAAAAATGTAAATAATAATTCTTTAAATGAATTTCCAAATGTAACTTGGCCATATTCAATTGATATAATTAATAGTAAAGTTAATCCTATTAAAGAATATTTTAAACATAATTATACATTGATTAGAACTTTTCTCTCATTAACAAAAGAAATTTCAATTGAATTAGTATATGATTATGATAGATTAAAAGATGATGTATGTCAAGAAGTTTCTATTATTTTATCATATGATACAAGTAGAATAGCAAAAATTGGATTTACTCCTTTATTTTATTTTGATAATTGTCCAAATAAATTAATCACAAAAGATTCATTTAAAAAAGGATTTACAAATTCATATTCATTTCTATGTTTAATATTAATAATTTTTTCAATATCCCAAATTATATTTCTAGCAAAAAAATATTTAATAATGTTTAAAATAATAATATACATACAGCAAAAAATAAAAAATATAGATTACAATTTATCAATAGAAGACATATACACAAATATAGGAAATGATATATGGGATAAAATATCATTAAAAGATATAATTAGTCTATTTCCAATATTTCTATTTTTTATTTTAATATCATCAATATTTAATTTCTTAGGTGGATTAACATATATAATAATACCATTTTTAAATAATATAAATCGAATATTATTTGGTTTCTCATCAATAATATCATACATATCAATAGCATATTATTTTCAAAGTGATAAAAAATATTATTTATTTTATAATACATTAAGTAAAAGTACAAAAGAATATAAAGGATTATTAATAACATTTCTTCTTTTATTTTCAGGATTTACAATATTACATATAATAATATTTTGTCATAGTGATAAATGGTATGATGGCTTTCAAGGAGGATTTTTAACTCTTTTTGCTGCAACTTTAGGTGATTTATTATTAGATATTTGGTCAAGTACTTTAGAATCACATCCTATTATTACTTTAATTTTTGCTTTTATTTTATTTGTTGTTTTTTTAGGTAATCATATGAGAGTTATGTTTACTTTGACACAAGAAAGTTTTCAAATTGCTAATTTAGAAAATAATAGAAGTTGGTTAGATAATAAATTTGATTTTAGAGATTATTTAAAACAAGAATTTAATTATGATAATGAAGAAAAAGAAAAAAATGATGATAAAAATTTTGTTGTTGATGATGTTTGGATGAGAGCTATTATTAATAAAGATGATTTGAATAAATTGGAAAATATTGATTTTAGTAAATTAAAAGTTAAAGGATATAATGTCGAAGCTATTATTAATTATTTACAAGATTTTAGAAATGAAGCTAAAAGGAAAAAAATTTCAAAATCAACTTATGAAGAAATTTTATATGATGGGAATACTACTGATATTATTAAAATTGTTAATAAAAATGGGGAAATTAAAAATATTTTTGAGAATTTAAATTTAATTTTTGATAAAATTTCAAAGATTAGTGAATTAGGAAAAGATAATTTTAATATATTAATAAAGGAAATTTGTGAAAATAATTTAGAAAAATTGCAAAAATTAAAAAATCAATTAAAAAATGAAATCAATGAATAATAAATTAAAGGTAAAATAAAAATAATAAAAAATAATTTAAATGATTTAATATTAGGATATAAATTATTTAACTTATAAGAAAATTACAAAAAAACTTTTTTTTTAAACTTTTCTAATGCCAAATAATAATTAAAATCCTAAATAATTATTTTAAATATATAATTTATTCTCTTTTTCTTCTAATATGAAAACCTTTATTTAATGAAAGTTTTCCTCAATTTGGAAATTGAAGAATTTCAATATATTATTTACATATAATAAATAATTTGGCATATGAAAATATTTTTTTAATCATTTCAATTTTTATATTATTTATAAGACAATTAATTTTATTTTAAATTAATTTTATTTAATTTCTGTTTTTGACATTTTATTTTTGGAGCAGGATGAAGAAATTCAAATTCCATTAAAAAATATAGATATTTTATTATATAATTTAATGAATTATTTATGGCTTTTTTTTAATAATCTTTTTTTCTTTTTTATTCAATTTTTTATATTTTATTTTATTTAAATATCATAAATTGTTATTAAATTTAATTTTGTATATTTTTTTTATTCCTTTTTGCTTATAAATTAATTAAAAGATTATTAATAAATTAATATATAATTTTTTAATTTTTAAAAAAGTATTTAATGAATATTGTATAATTTTAAATATATTAATAAGATTATTTATATATTACATTTAATTGCATAATTCAATTAAATTTTATATAATCATTTCATATTTTATATTTTTTTTCAAAACAAATTCAATTCAATCTAAATTTAATATTTGATTTTCACTAATATAATATATTTTTTATAAATAAACCAAACATATTTCAAAATTCAAATATGTTGATTTAGTTATTTTAACATATATAATTTTTTATACTGAAATAAATATTGATCAAAATATCTACATATATCATTTTAAAAAGATACAAAATGATAAAAATAAAGAAGAGAAAATAAAAAAGAAAAAAAAAGATAAAAAAACTCTTAATTATAAATCATAAAATGACTTTTCTTAATAAATCTCCCATTCATTCTTGGTTTTTGTTGAGCAACTTTAGCTCTACCATAATATTTAGTAAGAATAGGAATTTTAACTTTTCTAATTATTAATTTCATTTTATATTTTATAATTTTCAAAGTTCTAATTTTCCAATGATATTTTCCAACTTTTTTTTTCTTTCCATAAAATTCTCTAAATAATTCAATCAAATCTTCAATTTCTTCATATTCTGAATTTTGAGAATTTGTATTTGAAGAATCTCTTGTATTTAAATTTGATTTTGATTGTTGATTTTTTATTATTTCTTTTAATTTTTCTTCACATTGTGTTAAAGATGAATTTATTGTCTCAAATGTTTCTTCTAAATAATTTGTTAATAAATTAATTTGATATTTATATAACGAAATAATTTCTTGTGGTGAAGAATTATTAGTCTCCATTATTTTTACACCTTTACTTTTTTATAAAAAGTTTTTTTCTTCTCTTTTAAATTAAAAACAAAATATGATATTTCTTATTTTTAGTTATTGTTAAATTAAGTAAAAAAACACTTATATTGAATTCAAATTGATTAATAATGATTAACTATATAAAATTTTAAGTTAAACTCTTAATTCTTAACTTTTGAAAATTGATTGAATAAATTAATTAAAAAAAAAATTAAATTTGGACCAACGGATTATTAGATTCAAAGCTTGTGGTTGATAAAAATGTTTTTTGTGGTTGAATTTTTTATTAAAGGAAAAAAGAATTTAAGACTAATAAAATGAAAATATCATTTAATTTCTATCATATATTTCTTTGTTTTATTTTAAAATAAGAATTTCTATATTGGAAATTATAAAAAAATATAATTTAATATATTAAATTATAATATATTAGAAATTAAATTTAATAAATATATTAATAATAAAATATTAAAAATATTGTGATTTTAAATTTTCATTTTCTCTTTTTAGTTTTTCTATTTCAATTGCCATTTTACTATTAAGTAAAGAATTATTTCTTAATATTTCCATCATTTGATTTTGTTGAATTTCAAATTGTTTAATTAAATCTACATGAAGTGTATTTATTTCTTCATGAATAAATATTTTTAATTTATTCATTTCATCTTCAATACGATTATCTATATAATTTTGAATACTTGGATTTAACTCTTGATTTTGAAAAATATTATAATTATTATTATTATTATTTATATTATTATGAATAGGATTTTTATTTATATCTATTTGGTTTTTTTTTGCATTTATTGAACTTATTATTTTATTTTCTAAAGCTTTTTTTATTTCATTGTGTTCATCAATTTGAATTATATTTTCTTTTTTTTGATTTATATTTTGAATACTTGTATTAATAATATTATTATTTGAATTTATATTACTATTTTTATTTTTAGGAATAGCATTTTTACTTTGATATGGTTTTTTATTTTCATCAATATCATTTAAAATATTTTTTTGATTTATAGAAATTTCTTTATCTTGATTTAAATGATTTGAATTATTAAAATTATTATTAGTATTATTATTAATATTACTATTACTTAAAGTCGAATTTTTCAAATTTCCACTTTCATTTTTTTTACTACTTTTCTTTTTTAATTCAATATAATAAATCCTCCCTTTATTTCCATTTAATTTAAATTTTGGTTTATCATTTTTAGAATTTTTCAAATCATATAAAAAACAATTTCCATTTGTATCAGAACAAATAACAGCAATTCCAATATCATTAAAAGTAATAGAAGTTAAATTCAAATTAGTATTAATAGTTTTAATTAAAGTTTTTTTAGATATATCAAAAAAATTAATTTTACCATCTATACCACAAGTTGAAATAAAAACTTTATTAACAGGTGAAAAAGACATACAAGTCATAGGACCATTATGATAACCCATTAAATTTGATATAATTTCTTTTTTATCTAAATCAATTATTTTACAAGACCCATCTTCATTAGCAATACCAAGAGTATTATTTAATAAAGGAGAATATTTTCCAATATTAATTTTAATTCCTAATTGTAATTTAAAAATAATATTTTGATAATTAGATGAAGAATATGTTATAATATCACCATTTTTTGTTATTATAGTTAAATTTGAATTATTTTTATTAAAAAGTATCGAAACAACATAATCAGAATTTAATTTATTATTCAAAGTAAATTCTCCTATTTTAATATTATATATTTTAAAATATCCATTTTTTGAAGACAAAGCTAAATTAATTGAATCTTTAGCAAATGATAATGAAGTAATTGGACTTCCTAAAGTATCATTATCAATTATTGTTTGAAGTAATTTCATATTTAAATCAAAAAATTGTATTTCTCCATTATCACCTCCTGATGCAATTACAAGACCTAAAATTTATATTTTATTATATTTTTTTTACCATTATTTGTAAATAATGCATATGATGAATAATGTTTATGTATATTTGATGAACATAATGGATCTAATTCAGAAATGTTTTTTGCTGAATCTAAATCATATAAATTTAATGTCTATTTATTGTTTTTTAATATATTATTTTATACCTCGCTACATGTTAAAAGCATTTTTTAAAATATTTAAATATTTCTATTATTTAATTTTAAATTATTATTTAATTTAATTATTTATTCATTGAAAACATTTTTATAACTAGTTAATTCTGCTTTTTTTGATACTATTGAATAGTTAATTCCTATTAAATTATTTTTGTTATTTGATTGAATTGCTTTTACAAACTTTATCATAGGCATTATAAATAATACATATATTAAAAAATTAGCAATATAAATAAATAGAAATAATCCAAATGTAATATATACGATATTCTTATATGTAAAAATATAATTAAAAATAAAAAAAGTATAACAATAATTCATTAAAAATTCAATAGAACAAAAAAATATAACTCGTATTTTTTCAAAACTAATTATAAATTCATTTTGAAATGCAGAAGAAATAAATGTTTTTTCACTAAGAATTTTAAAAAATATTAAAAATATACTGAAAAATAAAGCATATACACTTTTTTCATAAAAAATTATATATTGAATAATTTTTTTCTTTTCATCATTAATAAGTCCAAAATCTTTATTAAAAAAATGTGGAATAAAAGCAATAAATAATAGTAAAAAAGTAAAAAAACAACAAATTATTATATTATATATAATTTCAATATTATTTATGAATTCTATAATTTTTTTCAAAAAAGAAAAAGGAAAATATTCTTTAAATGATGAAAATGAAATTGAAGATAATGGATTATGATAATGAAAAAAGATAGTTCCGATTAAAAAACCTAAATAAAATACACTCAAAAATAAATGTAATTGCTTTTCCATATGATTTTCTCCTAAAAACATATCAAAAACAATTGGAGTATCTTTTACCATTTTTGAAGATACAGATAATTGAACTGTAAATAATTGTATTAAAATAACAAAAGAAATTATAAAACTAAACATATGACTTTTGGTTTTTGATAATATATATATTATAATTAATATAATAAGAATACAATAAAATTCATTAATAAAAATATAAACAAAAGAAAAACATTCAAAATCTTTTTTATAAAAATTAAAAGGATTAAAAATAATTGAAGGTTGTTTATAACATTGAAAATCATTTAATGTTGTTGTGTAATAGTCATAATATATATTATCTTCAAAATTTGTTGCAAATATATAAAAATAGAAATAAGTAAATAAAAAAATTAATACATTTGGGAATAAATAAATTAAGAATTTCAAAATAAAAAATATATCAATATTGCTTGTTAAAAGATGACCCTTTTCTATATAATTTTTATAATAAGATAATATTTTGAAACCAAAAATTGTACCATCTAATATAATCCAAATAATATTATTAAAAAAGGATAATTTTACAAAAATGAATTTCAAAGATTTAAATATTTGAAAATTAAAAATATCAATTTGAATAAAAGTTTTAATTCCAATTAAAAAATTATTTCCAAAAATTATTCCAATCATAATTATCATTCTAATAAATCCGATAACTTCTATAGAAGAACCATCAAAATAATTATTTTTAAATAAAAAAAAGTTTCTTATATTATTAAATATATCCAAAATAGACAAAAATTTATCAAATTCATTTTTTTCATTTGAATTAAAGATATTTATTTTTCCATCATAAAATATTGATGATCTATTAATATCTTTAATATTTTCTTCTTCTTCAATTTCTTCATCTTCCTCATCACTATCACTAAGATTTGATTTCATATTATTTTTTAAAGTTTCATTATTATCAGCAAAGAAAAAAAATACTTTTATTAAAGTACATAATAAACTAAAAGCTAAAAAAATATATATATTCCATCTAATTACTGAATATTCATTTTCATATCTTTTTTTTTTAACTGGAATTATAATTGATGAATTATAAAATGAAAATTTTGGATGTAATTTATAAAAATCATTATCAAAAAAAAGTTTAATTTCTCCTACATTAGTGTCTAAAAAATAATCAATTTTTCTTAAATTTTCTCTTAATAAATTTTCACTAGCTTCTAAACAATCAAAAAAATGACAAAGTCCAATTACATATTTAGTAGTATTTATAAAAGCTTTTATTATCCTTTTATCAGAAACATTTTGTTTATTTTGTTGTTTTTTTATAGTTTCTCTAATTGATTCACTAATATCATGAATAAAAAAAAAATATGTTAAATTAAATCTTTTACATGATGCTTGGTCTCCTAAATCACCATATCTTTTACCTGAAAATTCTACTGTTTCATATGTCAAATGATAAAATTTATCTTTATCTTTTACACATTTTATTCTTAATTTATCATCCACTTTTCCATATTTTAAAACAATATCAATTGCTTTATGAAATTCAATACTTTTAAATAAATTTTCATACTTGTTACTAGAAAATGAATATAGTAAAAAAAAAATAAATAAAGTCAAATACATTTTTTTTATTTATTTTTTTTTTCATATTAAAAATTATATTATAAAATATAATTCTTTTATTCAAAAAAATAATTAAAAATTTATTTTTAATTCATCTTCAAATTCACAAAAATCAACTTTTCCATCTTTATTTTTATCAAGTCTTAAAAATAGTAAATCAACATCTTTTATATTCCCCAAAATTTTATTTTGATGTAAATAATATTGTAAATCATTAAAAAAAAAATAACCAAATGATGATTGGTCTAATATTTTAAATATAACATTTAAATTATTTCTCAAAGTATCATATCTTTTTTTCATATTATTAAATTTATCTTCTAAACCAATAATAGTATTAAATAAATTTTTTAAAATTAATTTAGTACTTAATAAAAAAACATTAGGATTACAATTTGGAGGAATATGATTATTTGATGATCTATTTTCAATCATAATTCTATATTCTTTTTCAAATGGAACAATCATATCAAAAAATTCAGAAAAATTTAAATAACCTTTTTTGTTTGAATCAAATCTTTTCATTAAATTTTTTATATCTGTATCACTTGTAAAAATATCTAATAATTTTAAACCATTTCTTAAATCTTCATTATATATACAATTATATTTATTATTACATCTAAAAATTCTATAAACATCTTCTACATTAAAATCTTGTTTTAATGCTAAATTTATTTTAATTTGTTCTATTTCTTTTTCAGCAGCTAATAAATTTTTTAAATAATCTTTTAATTGTTTTTCTTCTCTATCATATTTATTATTATTATATTGATTAATATTTACATTGTTATAATTATTAATATTATTTCTATTACTATTATCATTATTATTAATAGAATTACTTTTTAAATTATTATTATTATCATTTGATATATAATTTCTTATAGGTGAAATTTTCATAGAATGATAATTAGAAACTTCTTTTGAAAATAAATCACGATTATAAACTTTATTAGGACTTCTAACAGGTGAAGAAAAATTATTATTTTTTATATAAATTGAATTTTGAGTATTTATATTTTCTTTAGAAGTATTAAATATATCTTCAGTAATTTTTTGTAAACTTAAATCATTTTTTATTGGACTAGTATTAATATTTATATTATTCTTAGAAGAATAAGAATTACATGTTATTTGAGGACAATTAATTTCTTTACAGCATAAATTAATAGGAACTGAATTTGGAAATTCTAGAAACTTCAAAAATTCACATAAATCAATTTGACCATCTCTATTAAAATCTAATCTTTTCATTATATCCTTTATATCATTTTCTAAATAAGGAATACAATTTTTATCTAAAAAATTTTTAATACTCCAAAAATTAATATTACAATATGATTTTAACGAATTAAAAACTTCATAAGGATTATAATCAAATCTACTTTTTAACTCATTTAAATAATATAAAATATTTCTACTTAATTGAACTTCTTTTTCTAATAAAACTGTAAAACAATGTTCAATATTATGAGGTAAATTATTATCATTACTATTATAATTATTAACAGTTTTTCTAAATGATTTTTCACTTTTTACTAAATTTACAAATTCATTATATGAAAGATAACCATCACCATTAATATCATATGATAAGATAATAAAATCTACTTCATTCTCATAAATAAAAACTCTTTTTATATTAAGAAAATTTGTTATATCTGTTGAATTAATTCTATTTTTTTTATCTGAATCTAGAAAAGTAAATATTTGATAGGGATCAAAATCATTATTATCTGATAGAACTTTTCTACTTATTTCTACTAAACGCTCATTTTCAGATAAAGAAAGAAGTATTTTAGATAATTTTGCTTCTGATTCTATTGATAACATTTTTTTTGTATTATGATAATTTTTGAATAAAAAATTTTATAAAAAAAAATTTTTAATAACATTTTTTTTGTATTTATTTTGATTTGTAAAAAATATATTTTATTTCTAGAATGATTAAAAGAGAAGAAAATAAAGAAGAAAAGTTAAGAATTTTATTAAAACTTCCTCCTCCTCTTAAGAATGTTACTAATGAGTCAATTGAAGAAGAAATAATTAACTTATTTAAAAATGGGAATACAATTTTAGATGATTTACATAAAAATAAAGAATTTAATAATCCAGAACATTTAAATGTAAAATATAAATAAAATAATATTAGAAAATTATTTCCCATTATAATATAATTGAAAAAAGTACCAATATTCTTACAGAAAAAAATGAAAATGAGTTATTAATGCAATTTTATAAAGAAAATATAAAAACAAATTATTAAAATAATTTAACTAAATAGAAAAAACAATAAAAATTAATTAATTCATTCATTAAAACAAATTAATCATATAAATTGATTAAAATTTCCTTAACTCAAAACAAAGAAATTACAAATAAATAAAAGATATAATTTTAATTGAAAAATATAAATATTCAAAAATAAATAAAAAATTTAAAATTAATATATTATGTAAAGTTAATTTGATAAATTAATAATTAAAATATAATAAGAAATATGTATATTTTTCACTTAAATAATTTAAAATGTCATCAATTTTCCCAATATCATTAATCCTTTATTATAATTAATTTATTTCAAAAAGGATAAATATAAATGAAAAAATTATAATAATTTTAAATATATTAAATAAAATTTTTTATAAAATTCAATTATGAATCTCATCTTTTATTAATTAAATTTATTTTTTTTAAAGATAACTAAAACAATAGTGTGTTGAATATTTATATTTAAAAATAGCATGTAAATAAATATATTTTTAAATAATAGTATGTAATAAAATAAATAGTTAAAATAGCAAGTAAATATATATTAATAAATATAGTTTGTAAAATATTTAATAAAAAATTAGTGGGTAAATAATTGAATAAATTAAAAGAAAGTAAATTAAAGAAATAGGGAGTATAATATTATATAATGAATAA
>JAEEGK010015867.1_pt1 | contig 16622 bp, 10 predicted proteins | sample 8958771 | NCBI WGS metagenome assembly JAEEGK01 (sample SAMN16246547, study PRJNA631951) | gut metagenome | biome: gut microbiome; feature: rumen; material: SC-attached | host: Bos | place: Iran: Karaj | collected 2018-10 | reverse complement strand
CCGCAAGAGCGGAACGTCGTCAGGCAATGGCGGCAGCAGCAACAGCGGTAACGGTGGCACGACCAATAACGGTGGTGGCACCGAGCAAGGAGGAGGTACTGAACAAGGCGGAGGCACCGAACAAGGTGGAGGCACCGAGCAAGGAGGAGGAACCGAACAGGGTGGTGATACCCCTGGCGGTGACACTCCTGGAGGTGGCGGCACCGGCACGATTACGCCTGACCCGGGAACGGGCGGCGGTGACACGCCTGGAGGTGGTAGCGATCCCGGTGACGAGGATGACGCCGGGGATACCAATTAAGTATTTTGTCTAAGGAATCTAGGAATCAAGGAATGTCCTCAGAGTCCTAAGTGTCCGTAGAATAAATTCCTAAATTCCTTAATTCCTTAGAATAAAAATAGAAGCCTCGCCAGCAGAATGGCGGGGCTTCTTTTGGCTATTCGCAGAATATTTGCTACCTTTGCAGAAAGAAAAACTAGCGACGATGGAAAATATCAAGATATTCACAAGACTCATCAGCACGGAGCTGCACCTGCAGGAGCATGCTGTGGAGAACACGCTGAAGCTGTTGGACGAGGGTTGCACCATACCGTTCATCTCGCGCTACCGCAAGGAGCGGACGGGTGGACTGGACGAGGTGCAGATAACGGCTATCTCGAATCGGCTGGAACAGTTGCAGGAGATTGCCAAGCGCAAGGACACGGTGGTCAAGACGATTACGGAGCAGGGGCGGATGACGCCGGAACTTAGGAAGCGCATTGACGACTGCTGGGAGTCGACAGTGCTGGAGGACATCTATCTGCCCTACAAACCCAAGCGCAGGACTCGTGCACAGGTGGCCCGCGAACAGGGACTGGAGCCGCTGGCGCAGTTGCTGTTGATGCAGCGCGAACAGGACCCCAAGCGCGCCGCCCAGCGCTTTGTGCGCGATGGTTTGTCCGTAGCAGATTGTCTCCGTGGTGCCCAGGACATCATTGCCGAGCAGATGAGCGAAGACGAGCGGTCGCGCAATCAGGTGCGCTCGGCGTTCCGTCGCGAGGCCTTCATCGAGTCGAAGGTGGTGAAGGCGAAGAAGGATACGGACGAGGCACAGAAATTCAGCGACTATTTTGAGTGGGAAGAACCCCTGAAGCGCTGTTCCAGTCACCGACTGCTGGCCATGCGTCGTGGCGAGAGCGAGGGCATCCTGCGCGTCAGCATCACCATTGACGACGACGAGGCCGTTGAGCGTCTGCAGCGCAACTACGTTCGTGGCAACGGACCGTGTCAGCGACTGGTCAGCGAGGCCGTCGAGGACGGTTACAAGCGTCTGCTGTTGCCGTCGATAGAGACAGAGTTCATGACGCTGAGCAAGCAGAAGGCCGACGAAGAGGCCATCCGCGTGTTTGCTGAAAACCTGCGACAGCTGCTGCTCGGTGCACCACTGGGTCAGAAGCGCGTCATGGGCATCGACCCCGGTTTCCGCACGGGTTGTAAGGTGGTCTGTCTGGATGCACAGGGCAACCTGTTGCACCACGAAGCCATCTTCCCGCATCCGCCCGTCAACCACCGCATGCAAGCCACCATGCACCTGCAGGACATGGTGAAGAAGTTCCAGACGGAGGCCATCGCCATAGGTAACGGTACGGCCAGCCGCGAGACGAAAGAATTCGTAATAGAGGTGATGGGTGATGGGTGTTGGGTGTTGGATAATAGCAAGCAACCATCACCTAACACCCAACACCCAACACCAAAAATCTTCGTGGTCAGCGAGGACGGTGCCTCGGTGTATAGTGCCTCGAAGGTGGCCCGCGACGAGTTCCCCGACGAGGACGTCACCGTGCGTGGTGCCGTCAGCATCGGTCGCCGACTGATGGACCCGCTGGCCGAACTGGTGAAGATTGACCCGAAGAGCATCGGCGTGGGACAGTACCAGCACGACGTGGACCAAGGGCAGCTGAAGCACACCCTCGACCAGACCGTCGAGAGCTGCGTCAACCTGGTGGGCGTCAACCTGAACACCGCCTCGCAACACCTGCTGACCTACGTCAGCGGACTGGGCCCCGTGCTGGCGCAGAACATCGTGGATTACCGCAAGGAGAACGGCGCCTTCACCAGTCGTGCGCAACTGAAGAAGGTGCCGCGCCTGGGACCTGTCGCCTACCAGCAGTGTGCCGGTTTCCTGCGCATCCCCGATGCCAAGAATCCGCTCGACAACTCGGCCGTTCATCCGGAGAGCTACCACGTGGTGGAACAGATGGCGAAAGACCAGCATTGCTCGGTCAGCGACCTGATAACGGACGCCACCAAGCGTTCGCAGATTGACATCAAACGGTACGTCACCGAGGAGGTCGGTCTGCCTACCTTGACAGACATCATGAAGGAGCTGGAGAAGCCCGGCCGTGACCCCCGCGAACAGATTGAGGAGTTTGAATTCGACAGCAGCGTACAGACCATCGACGACCTGCGCGAAGGCATGGAACTGCCGGGCATCGTGACCAACATCACCAACTTCGGTGCCTTTGTAGACATCGGTGTCCACCAGGACGGACTGGTACACGTGTCGCAGTTGGCAGACCGCTACGTCAGCGACCCCACACAGGTGGTCCGCCTGCACCAGCACGTCCGTGTCCGCGTCATCGCCGTCGACCTGCGCCGCCAGCGCATCTCGCTCAGCATGAAGGGAATGAAATGAAGGGGCAACAATGAGGGGTAAGAAATAAAAAAAGCGGCCTTGATGACCGCTTCGTGATCCGGTCGGGATTCGAACCCGAGACCCACAGCTTAGAAGGCTGTTGCTCTATCCAGCTGAGCTACCAGACCAAACAGGGTGACAAGGATGGTGCAAACCGAGTGCAGAGAACTCGTTCTTTGCCGAGGTGCAGCCCATCCTCGCAGCCGAATTGCAAAATTCGGGTGCAAAGGTACAAATATCTTGGCAAAGTACAAAATAAAAAACGCAATTTCTTACTATTTAAATGAATATCATCGAGATTTCGTCACTTCGGCAAGAAGGCTTAGAGGTGTTTAGCACGCTGACCGAAGCACAGTTGCGCATGGAACTGGAACCTGAGAAGGGACTGTTCATTGCCGAGAGTCCGAAGGTGATTCGTGTGGCGCTGGATGCCGGTTGGGAGCCCACGGCCTTGCTCTGCGAACATAAGCACATTACTGGCGACGCAGCCGACATCGTGGAGCGGGTGGGGGACATACCCATCTATACCGGCTCGCGCGAAATGTTGGCACAACTGACGGGCTATACCTTGACACGTGGCGTGCTCTGTGCCATGCGCCGCAAACCGTTTCCTGCCATTGCCCACGTGCTGAAAGACGCCCGTCGTGTGGTGGTCATCGAGGCCGTGACGGACACCACGAATATCGGTGCCATCTTCCGTTCGGCAGCGGCCTTGGGCATAGACGCCGTGCTGCTGACGCGCGACACCTGCGACCCCTTGAACCGTCGTGCCGTGCGTGTGTCTATGGGCAGCGTGTTCCTCGTTCCATGGACGTGGATAGACAGTGCTGCGACGCTCCACGACTATGGTTTCAAGACGGCGGCGATGGCACTCAGTGACGACAGCATCTCGCTGGACAATCCACAGCTGAAAGCCGAGGAGCGCCTGGCCGTCATCATGGGAACGGAGGGTGACGGACTTCCACAGCAGACCATCACGGAAGCTGACTATACCGTCAAGATTCCGATGGCCCACGGTGTCGACTCGCTGAACGTTGCGACGGCAGCGGCTGTTACTTTCTGGGAATTGCGAAGGTAAGAAAAATCAGATGTTGATGCCGTAGCTCTGCTTCACCTCACTCATGACGAAGGTGCTCTCAATGGATGCCAGGCTCTCTATCTCGCCCAGTTTGTTGAGCACAAACTCCTGATACTGCTTCATGTCTCGTGCGCGTACCTTTAGCAGATAGTCGTAGGCACCCGACGTGTTATAGCACTCCGTCACCTCGGGGATGCGTTGGATACGACGAACAAAGGCATCGGCTATCTCGTGGTTGATTTGCTTCAACTTCACCTTACAGTACACCTGAAGGCCCAAGTCCAGCTTTTCTGGGTCAAGGATAGCCACATATTTCTTGATGAAACCCTTTTTCTCCAACCGTTTTTGACGTTCAAAGACAGGTGTGGGCGTCAGGTGGACGGCATCTGCCAACTCCTTCGTGGTCAGCTTGGCATTCTTCTGCAGCGTTTTCAGTATCTGCAGGTCTACATCGTCTAATTTCATCATTGTTGTTGGGAGTTTGATGGTTTATACTTGACGTTGACAGCATTTCCCTTGAACACATCGGCAAAGGTCTGCGGAGTGATGGTGACAGGGCCTTTCATGAATTCAGGAATGTTATAGCTGCGCAGGAACTCGCGATGATAGTTGGGGTCCTCGCAAGGCAGTTCGAAGGGCTTCGTGGCATGGCCGTCCTTGTCGACATGGGCAATGAAAGGACGCGTAAAGTTGCCATCGTTTCGACGACTGCTGATAATGATCCAGCGTCCGTTGCTCGACCACGAGTGGTAGCTCTCCGTATCGGGACTGTTGACCTCCGTGAAGGGGCGCACAGTACCGTTCGTCAAATCCATCAGCCACAGGTCTGCATCGTGGTGCCAGATGTGGAAGTAGCCATAGTGTCCCATGGTGAACAAGAGGTAGCGACCGTCGGGCGAGATGCGAGGCCACGTAGCACTGCTGTCGATGGCGGCAGCATCGAACACCATCTCGCGAGGACCAAACTGACGCGTCTCAGGGTCGAAGGACTTGCGATAGATGCTGTACTTCACTTCTTTGTAGCGCTTATACACCTCGGAACTCTTATGGCCCGTGGTGTCCTGACGCTCAAAGTGGGCGCTGCAGTAATAGAGCATCTTGCCATCGGGAGCCCACGCCGGGAATACCTCAAACTCCGTGTCGCTGTTCTCCAGGTTCATCACCTCGTCGGTCTCCACGTCATAGGCAATGATGTCGCTCTCCTCGTCGCACACCTCCACCTTGTTGGCATCGACGGTATGGAAGTTCTGACTGGTCTTGTCGGTAGCATAGACGATGAAATTCAGCCAAGGGTGCCAGGCAGGGTAGACACCGGCAGAGAGGATGGAGTCATTGCGCATGTTCACCTTCTTCAGTTTGCCGTCATAGGCGACAACCGTGCCACCCAGATTCTGACGGGCATGGAACTGCATGCGGTTGGGATTGTAGTTTTGATAATGGTGACAGTTGATGCACTGACCATCCTTCTCGAAACCGCAGAGGATATTGTCGTAGATGACGCTCTCGTCATAGTTCTCCAGACAACGTTGGTTGATGGTCAGCGCCTCGTAGGAGATGAATGAAGGGGCTATCAGACGATAGCTGATATAGGGGTCGATGGAGTCGGGCGACACGAAGATGTCGAAGGGCTTGAAGCGGGTCCATTGGTCACCGTTGCGTGTATAGACATCAACGGTAATGGACTTGCCCTTGGCTTTCGCTGCCAGTGCGTGCCACTTGTCGATATCGGGCTGTCCGTTGCAGACGATGTCATCGTCACCAACAGCGTAGCGGGCCACCATCTCGTCAACCTCACCGTCGTATTCAAAACTCAGCGGCGCCATGTTCACGGGTATGGTCACCTGCGCATAGTCAGGATAGATAGCGGGCAACTTGTTCGACTGCGTGTAATCCGTGGGAACTGACGGACCGCAAGCCACCAGCAGGATGGCGGATGTAAGATGGATGATATGTGATGTAATTTTTTTCATATCGTTTAGTATTCTGGAAGGTTTGCCATGATGTAATAATTATAATAGAAGGTATTGCTGTATGGCAACCCTGTCTGTTTGCGAATGTCCTCTGCTTTCATGCCCTCATACTGGCCAAACACCTGGAAGAACTTCTCGAAGCTGTCCTTCACACCAGCATTGAACGGCATCTTGTCGAGGTCCGGGCGACCTTCTACCTTACCATAGAGGTAGGCGGCCTCCTGATAAGCCACAGGAATAGGACCATTGGGATGCAGACTTGTATAGACATTGAAGTGGTACCAGAAGATTTTCGAATCTCTGAACCACAGGGAGGCCAGCAGCGACTGCTCCTGGAAAATGGGGTCCTTGGAGTAGCTGTAATTGACCAACTGTCTCATCACGTAACGCTCCACGTAGCCGTTGTCGCTATTCAACTCGTCCGTAAAGTGGAGCATGTGGGTAATGGGTTCCGTCTCCTTGTCCTGGGCAATGAGCTTGGGATTGTTCAACATCGATTCTGTCTTTACAGCCCAATCCTTATGGAACATTGTTTTCTTTAGGATGTTGATATATTTACGGGCCACTGCCTGCTCCTTGTTCAGCACGGCACATCGCGCCAGAAGTTTGATGTGTTCTACGCGCCAACCGAACTCTACACCCATCTCCGTACACAGACGGCTACAACTGTTCAGCAGTCCATACTGGTAATAGACGAGCGGACCGTTGACCAGCATCTGGCGCATACCGAAGGGGGCATCGTATTCTTTTGAACCATTGCGGTATTCATACATCAATTCGCCCTGACGACCCAAACGCGACAAAGCCAGATTACGCATCATCACAATGGCTCGTGTGGGTTCATCGTTCTGTCGGGCTGCCTCCTGAAGCACACCCTCCCAGTCGGTTTGGTCTATCAGGTGCATCATCTTTACCTCGTGATGGAAGTTCTCATCCTTGTACCAGAAGTGTACGACACCCCACGCTACAACTGCCAGTGCCACACCTTGTACGGCCCAAGGCAACCATGCTTTCTTGATGGCTGACGGCTGATGGCTGCTGTTTAGTGGCAAGCAGACCATCACCAGCATAAAGAGTGCTAATATATAATATGGTGTATAGTACCAGGGATACTCCTCGGTGATGAAGAATAAGGGCAGTCCGGCGTAGTAGATATTGGCCAGATTGGTCTCGTGGTAAACATAACGGTAGCAGAACAGTGGAACGGCTATCGTCAGGATTACGGCTATCACCGTATGGATGGCAGCTCGTCCGCGAGACATCAGTCGCCACGACCAGATGCCCATCAGCAAGGTGGCAGCCAAACCATAGATGCCCAGCAGCGGATAACCAACCACACCTGTCATCACCAGCCAAGCGGTGCGCAACCAATATTTGTCGGGCAAGGAACGGAAGCCCCACAACAGAGCTACCACCGAAACTGTTGCAAGGGTGGTCAGGAAGAACTGTCCACGCAGCTTCAGCATATATATCCAGTAGCCCAAGTCCACATTCGTCAGCAACAGCAGGGCCACGGGTATCAGCAACAGTGCTGTCCAACGGGCAGGAACAGCAAAGGTGCGTTTCAACAGCCATAACAGCAACAGCCACCAGCCACTCAGCACAGTCACACCCAACCACGGGTAGTAGAACAGTTGGGTCAGCCACGTTCCCGCATAGATCAGTATGCCAGCGGGCACCACCATCTGCTGTCGGAAGAATAGCGGGGTGTTCATAAATAGGTTCAGCTCTTGCACCTTCCATAGCAAATCACTCTCGTAAATGAGCAGTCCGCAGGCTATGGCAGCAAGGGCAACAATCCAGGAAATAGCGTATTTCATATATGTTTTTAGAATTTTATTCTGTTAGAAGCGGTTGAATAGTCTCTTTCTGAAAAGATTTTCTTTTTCGACTGCAAAATTAGGGATATTTTCTGAATTACGCAAGAAATTTGGTGGAAATTTCCAAGTGTAGTACCTTTGCACCCAGAAACAAGAAACATTAAACATTAACAAATAAAAGAAAGGATAAGATTATGAGTACAAAGAATTACAAGTTTGAGACCCTTCAACTCCATGTAGGCCAAGAACAGGCTGACCCCGCAACTGACGCTCGCGCCGTGCCCATCTATCAGACCACCTCGTATGTGTTCCGTAACTCACAGCATGCTGCCGACCGTTTCGGCCTTCGCGATGCAGGTAATATCTATGGTCGTCTGACCAACTCTACCCAGGGTGTGTTCGAGGATCGTGTTGCTGCCCTTGAAGGTGGTGTAGCTGGTCTGGCCGTTGCCTCTGGTGCTGCAGCAATTACCTACGCCCTTCAGAACATTGTTCAGGCTGGTGACCACATCGTTGCTGCTGACAACCTTTACGGTGGTTCATACAACTTGATCACCCATACTTTAGCTACTCAGGGTATTAGCAACACCATTATTAATGTCAACGACCTCGATGCCCTGGAAGCTGCTATTAAGCCTAACACAAAAGTAGTATATGCCGAGACTTTCGGCAACCCCAATAGTGATGTGCTCGACCTGGAAGGTGTGGCAGCAGTAGCTCACAAGCACGGCATCCCCTTCATCGTTGACAATACCTTCGGCACGCCTTACCTGATTCGTCCGCTGGAACATGGTGCAGACATCGTCGTTCATTCTGCTACCAAGTTCCTCGGCGGTCACGGAACCTCTCTGGGTGGTGTCATCGTTGACGGTGGTAAGTTCGACTGGAAGCAGAACGATAAGTTCCCCACGCTCTCCAAGCCCGATCCCTCGTATCACGGCATCGTCTTTGCCGACGCTGTAGGAGCTGCTGCTTATGTTACCCGCATCCGTGCCGTCATCCTACGTGATACTGGTGCAGCCATCTCACCATTCAATGCCTTCATTCTGCTGCAAGGCGTAGAGACGCTGAGCCTGCGCGTAGAGCGTCATGTAGAGAACGCCCTAAAGGTCGTTGATTTCCTCAACAAGCACCCGAAGGTAGCAGCAGTTCATCATCCTGCTCTTGAGAACCACCATGACCACGCCCTCTACAAGAAGTATTTCCCCAATGGCGGTGGTAGCATCTTCACCTTCGAGGTGAAGGGTGGTCAGGAAGAGGCTTGGAAGTTCATCGATGCCCTGCAGATATTCTCGCTGCTGGCTAATGTTGCCGACGTGAAGAGTCTGGTGATTCATCCTTACACCACCACCCACTCACAACTGTCGCCAGAGGAACTCAAGGAGCAGCACATCACACCTGCTACCATTCGTCTGAGCATTGGTACGGAGCATATCGACGACATCATCGACGATTTGTCGCAGGCTCTTGACCAGATTTAAAAAAGAACACGAATTGCACGAATTACACGAATAAATTCGTAACTTTGCACCCGATATGAGAAACTTTATCTTAGCAGACAATCAGGAACTGACGCGCTTCGCCTTGGAGAGCCTGCTCCGTCAGGACAAGGAGGCAACCGTGTATCGCGCATCCGACAAGGCCTCGTTGGTGGCCTTGCTCAAGGAGCATGAGGCAGCCGTCGTACTCCTCGACTACACACTGTTCGACTTCTCTGACGAAGACCAGTTGCTGATTGTCGCTGAGCGTTTCTCACTATCAGATTGGATACTTATCAGCGACGAGTTGACACCTCAGTTCTTGCGCCGTGTGGTCTATTCGTCCCACCAGTTCAGCATCGTCTTCAAGGACGGTCCCTTGCAGGAAGTCCGTGAAGCATTGAAAGCTGTCAGCAATCACCAGCGCTACATCAGTCAGCGTGCCCTGGAAGTTATCATCAACCAACAGCAAAACGACGAGGAGCAACACAGCATTCTGACAGATACCGAGACAGAGATTGTACGTGCCATTGCTCAGGGCAAGACCACCAAGGAGATTGCTGCAGAACGTTTTGCCAGCGTGCATACCATCACCACCCATCGCAAGAATATTTTCCGTAAACTTGGCGTCAACACAGCTCACGAAGTCATCAAATATGCCCTTCGCGCAGGTCTTGTCGACTCCTCCGAGTTCTACATCTAATCTCCAATCTTTGTTAAATAATCGAAAAGCATTTGAACCATTGCGTGTCGTATGTGTCTTATAATCGTATAAAGAACACAAAGGCTTTCATGATACGACTCACGATGTTTCTCCTCTTGTTGTTCGGCACTTTGCGAGCAACAGCACAAACCGCCTCAATCACCGGTCGCATTACCGATAACGACACTGGTGAACCCCTTAACCGCGCTACCATACAACTCTACCGACTGGGCCAACGTGGAGGTGTCCGCGACACCACGTTTGTCACAGGAACCTACTCCGATGGCAATGGCCACTTTGCGCTAAACCCATCGCCTGCCAACTATCTGCTTCGCATCTCTTTCCTCGGCTATAAAACTACAGCGCGCCAGGTGACTGTTACCAATCGTCCTACGGCTTTGGGAAACATCCACATGAAGCCCGATGCCATGCAAGTGAAAGAGACAGTGGTGACGGCTAACGTACCGAAAATGGTTGTTAGGGACGATACCGTAGAGTACAATGCCGATGCTTTCCGCGTGCCTGAGGGTTCTGTCATCGAGGCGCTTGTCGAGGTATTGCCTGGGGCGAAGATTGATGACAATGGCAAGGTAAGCATCAATGGCAAGGATGTGAAACGCTTTAAGATGGATGGTCGTGACTTCATGACAGGCAACAATGATGCGGTAATGAAAAACCTACCTTCCTACGTGATAGACAAAGTGAAAGCTTACGATGAGAAGAGCGATTTGTCGAAGTTGACGGGTATTGACGACGGCAACGATGACTTCGTACTGGAGTTTGTCACCAAGCGTAGTGCCCGTCGTGGTGTGCAGGCAAACCCAGACATTGGCTACGGTACGGAGGGACGCTACGGCATCCGACTGACAGCCATGAAACCTTTTGGTGATATGCGCTACACGTTCATGGGTAACGCCAACAACGTGAACGACCGTAACTTCTCAGGACGTGGTGGTCGTGGACGTGGCAATAACAATGGACAGCGAGAGACGAAAACGGCTGCGCTGGACATCAGCTACGAGAAGCAGAACAAACTGAAGCTGAGCGGTCGCGTGACGTGGAACCACGGCGACAATGACAACTGGAACAAAACAGGTAGCGAGAGCTTTGTTATCACCCGTGGTGGTGCCTTCTCGAATAGCGTCAGCCAGAACTACTCGCGCAACAACAGTTGGACGGGTAACATGAATCTGCAATGGAAGATAGACTCCGTGACAACACTATCGTTCCGTCCAGACATAAACTTTTCCAAGAACGATAACCGAGGCTACTCTCGGTCGGCCTCGTTCAATGCCAATCCTTATGACTATGTCACCGATCCGTTGAGCGACGAAGGACTGGAAGAGATGCACCGTCGTGGTCTGGCAGTAAACAGTCGTCCTAACAAATCGCTTGGCTACAGCGACAGCAAGAACATCAATACACAGGTGCAGCTACACCGCAGGTTGGGCAGAAATGGTCGTAACATCGCCCTGAACGCTGACTTCCGTTACAGCGACGGCAACAACCAGAACGCCAACCTGTCAAGGGTGCACCTCTATCAGGAGAAAGACCGCTTCGGCAACGACTCCACCTATCAGACCAACCGCTATACAAAGTCGGCTAGCGATGGTCTGAACTACTCGTTAGGCATCACCTATACCGAACCCCTTCTCACCTTCAAGACTCAACAGCAAAACGACACCGAGCGCTCTGCTGGTCGCCAGCAAAGAAACAGAGGTCCCTTTGGTGGTGGCAATCAGCGCCGCTCGTTCGGTCAGCAGGGCCTTTTCCTGCAACTGAGCTACCGCTATAATTATAGTCGCCAGAAGAGCGATCCAGCCACTTATGATTTCCCTGATTTCAGTGACGAGGCCTTCAACGCTGTTTTGCAGGATTATCGCGAATGGACTGCACTCTTCGGCTATCTCGACAACCCTTACGAGAGCTACCTGAGTACTGAACTGAGCCGCTACTCTGAGCGTACCGAATATAATCATCAGGTTGACGTCCAGTTGCGCTATGTTCGTAACAAGATGAACATGAACATTGGCCTTTCCGTCCAGCCGCAGAGGTCCCACTTCATACAGAACTACTTGGGACGACAGGTTGACACTGTACGTAACGTTACTAACATATCGCCGACGCTGAACATGCGCTATCGCTTCAATCAGCAGACCAATCTGCAGGTACAGTTCCGCGGACAGAGCCAACAACCCAACATCACGCAACTGCTTGACATCTACGACAATACCAATCCGCTGAACATCACCATTGGTAATCCTGGCCTGAAGCCTTCGTTTACCACCAACCTCACCACTAACTTCCAAATGATGCGCCAACCAACGTTCGTTACCGACAGTCTGGGTATGCAGATTCCCAAGGCGCAGCGCCATTGGAGTTTCAACGTCAACGCAGGCTTGCGAAACACCTATAATGCCATCGGAAACATTGTTACTTACGACGAGAAGACCGGTGCCCGTACCACACGCCCTGATAATATCAACGGCAACTGGAGCGCTAATCTGGGCATGAGTTTCAACGTCGCCCTCGATACGCTGAACAGCTGGGACTTTAGCGGTGGTCTTAACGCCAGCTACAGCCATCAGGTGGGTTATGTCAACCCGAACCGTACAGCCACTGCTGAACGCAACGTTACACATACCTATAATCTGTCACCCGATGTGTCGCTCAGCTTCCGCAACTCGTGGCTTTACCTATCGCTGAACTGTCGCGTCACCTATGCGCATACCGACAATCGCCTGCAAGCCTCGAACAACCTCACCACGTGGAACTACAACTACGGCGGCAACACACGCATTACCTTCCCGTGGGGTTCCAGCCTTTCTACCGACTTCCATTGCTTTAGCAGACGAGGCTACGACGACGAGACGCTCAATACCAACGAACTGCTGTGGAATGCCCAGCTGTCGCACAGCTTCCTCAGAGGCAAGGTGCTTACTGTCATGCTGCAATGGTACGATATTCTACGCGAACAGACCAACTTCACTCGAACCGTCAATGCCAACGGCTGGCGCGATCAGGAGGTTAATGCCATCACCAGTTACGCTATGCTGCACGTCAGCTACCGTCTGAATTTCTTCGGTCGTGGCAATAATGGACGTGGCAACAACGGTCGAGGACGCGGACGCTGGGGCGATGGCCCTGGTGGTTCCGACGGTCCTGGCAGACCTGGTGGTTTTGGCGACGGCCCAGGTGGTTTTGGTGGTGCTGGGGGAGGCTTTGGCAACCGTTTTTAATCCATTCGTAAAAAAAAGTGTCAATTTGTTTGCAAATTCAAAAGAATTGAGTATATTTGCAGACAAATATTGACATTTCATAACTAAAACTTGATATTACATGACAATTACAATGATTATTCAACTCCTGATAGTGCTGGGTGCACTATGGGTTGGCTCTCGTTATGGAAGTCTGGCACTGGGTGCCATTTCCGGTATCGGTCTTGCGTTGCTGGTCTTCGGCTTTGGCCTGAAGCCTGGTACACCACCTACTGACGTTATCTACATCATCATCGCAGCTGTCACCTGTGCTGGTATCATGCAGGCATCGGGTGGTATGGACTGGTTGATTCAGATTGCGGAGAAGTTGCTGAGAAAACATCCAGACCGTATCACTTTCCTGGCACCACTAACAACTTTCTTCTTGACGGTGCTTGTGGGTACGGGTCACGTGGTTTACACGCTGATGCCTATCATCTGTGATATCGCGCTGAAGAAGGGTATTCGTCCAGAGCGTCCTTGCGGTGTGGCCAGTATCGCCTCACAGGTAGGTATCACGTGTTCACCTATTGCTGCTGCCGTTGTAGCCTTCGTCTCTATTTCAAATGCCAATGGCTTCGACATCACCATTCCCCGTGTGCTGATGATTTCCATTCCAGCCTGTGTATGTGGACTGATGGCAGCAGCTACGGCTTCCTATCGTCGTGGTCTCGACCTCGACAAAGACCCGAAGTTCCAGGCTAAGTTGAAAGATCCTGAGCAGTATAACTACATCTACGGTTCTAACGCTACCACGCTTGACAAGGAGATTCCCCAGTCGGCTAAGAATGCTGTATTTATCTTCCTTGCTGCATTGGGTGTTATTGTACTGTTCGCCGCCCTGCCACAGCTGTTACCCTCTTATGCTACCATTAAAGTTGTCAAGGGAGCTGGTGACGTGATGATTGTCGGCGGAACCAAGATATCTGCGGCTGCACTCGCTAAGGCAGGAGTTGTCGCTACAGGTCTGACAGAGACTGGTTCGGTAGCCCTGAAGATGAACCTTGTCATCCAGATTGTTATGATCTCTGCTGCTGCATTAATGATTATTTTCTGCAAAGCTGCTCCCAAGAAGGCCGTGGCTGGTCCAGTATGGCAGTCGGGTATGGTGGCTGTCGTAGCTATCTATGGTATCGCTTGGCTAGCAGATACTTATTTCTCGAACTACATGGATGAGATGCAGGATATGCTGGCCGATGTCGTAAAGGCTTATCCCTGGAGCATCGCCTTTGTATTCTTCATGGTTTCTGTACTCATCAACTCTCAGGGAGCTGTAGTGGTGGCCATGTTGCCGTTGGCTTATAAGCTCGGTATTCCTGGTCCGGTTCTTCTTGGTGTACTGCCTGCCGTTTACGGTTACTTCTTTATTCCTAACTACCCAAGTGATATCGCTACTGTAAACTTCGACCGTTCGGGTACAACTGTTATTGGTAAGTACTTGTTGAACCACTCGTTCATGATGCCAGGACTCATCTGCGTCACCACCTCTACCATTGTGGCTTATATCCTGTCTATGATATTCTATTAAAGAAGAATACAATCTTTGCTCACTATATGAAAAGAGAGGCCTTCTGTTCTGAAGGTCTCTCTTTATGTTTTTCGAATCAGTCGTTATAGGCTTCCTCACCAATCTGCTCACGAGCGCCAATGGTCATTTTACGAAGGTCGTAAAAAGAACCGTTGTAGATGTCGAAATCGACTTGTCCAGTAATGCCTGGCAGACGACCTGCATCAGTATATTGCCAGAATTTCCAGTCACCCTCATATTCCACCTCGTCAACATAATAGTGGGCTATCCAATAAGGATAGCTATCGAAGACGGGGTCACTGAGATAGCGCATCTTAAATTTATAATAGGTATAGATGATGGGCTTGACACCATAGTGCTTCTCCACAATTTCGAGCCACTGGAGAACGCTGGCAGCAAACTCTTCGTCAGTCTGCTTGGCAGGTTTGTGCTCGACATCAAGAACGGGTGGCAGGTCGCCATTCTCCAACTTGACGTGACTAATGAAGAACGCAGCCTGTTTGTCGGCAGGTGACGAGACACTATAGAAATGGTAAGCGCCACGCGTATAGCCATACTCACGAGCCTGATGGAAATTATCCTTGAAGGTGGGATCAATGCGTGATGCCCCTTCGGTAGCCTTCATCATGATGAAGCGAACGGGTGACTCGTTGATAAGCCCCTTCTCACGTAATATGGGCCAATCGATATTACCTTGATAGTGGCTGATATCGATACCATGAATCTCGTAACCTTCAGGGTGGCTGACATCACCATAGAGGCCTCGCCAGCGGAAGCCAAAAGGTCCTACGAAGATATAATAGAAGAAATAGACATAGATGGCAACGACAGACAGTCCGCCTACCCACCAAGCCCAACCAGGCAGGCGTTGTAATAGACGAACAAAGACATTCGGACGTCCGTGGGGCACTGGGCCCGTATGACGTCCGGATGTCTGTCTTTTATGCGTTGTCCTCTTATCGGGCATCAATTACTTTTTCTGCTCGAGAGCGAGGGTAATAGTGGGCTGGTCGCAAACCTCTGTGGGTCCCCAGTACTGGATAGGACCAGGATAAACGTAAGCCGTCTTGCGAGCCCACTCGTCACGATGAGCAGCAAACTCCTTGAAGGGAGCGCCATCGAGCTCAACGAGGGCCTTGCGGATAACGGGCTTCATCTCACCTGCACGCTTCTCCATATTCATCATCATGGTGATGGGCACACCACCGGCAATCCACTGCTCAGCAGGAGCGGTAGTATTCTTCACGATAGCCATATAGCCGGTCTTACCGTTAGCAATGAGCTGAGCGGCAGAAGTACCCAGAGCATAGCAGTAGTCAGCGTCGAAGTTTGAAGGAGCAGCGCAACGTCCCTCATATCCGAAGAAGTGGTGCTGAGTGCCGAACTTGCCAACATACTTGCCATCCTTCTTCATCTGCTCGAGCTTCTTGCCAACCATCTCTGACAGCAGCTTCTCAGTCTCGATGAGCGATACCTGTACGTTTCCGTGAGGATCGCGGTCGAGAGCCAGCTGACGAGCCACACCAGTAGGCAGACTGTTGAAGACAGCGAGGTTCTCAGGAGTCAGGTGGCTCTTAGCGAAGTCAACCTGCTCGTCACGACTGATTGTCTTAGCCTCAGGCAAAGCGAGCACGTCGTTGAGCTGGGCAATGAGCTTCTTGATAGCGGGGATAAACTCGATGACACCCTCGGGGATAACAACAGTACCGAAGTTGTTACCATCAGCAGCACGAGCAGCAACAGTTTCAGCAATATATGTCACGATGTCGTCGAGGCTCTGACCCTTAGCCTCTACCTCCTCAGAAACGAGGCAGATGTTGGGCTGAGTCTGCAGGGCGCACTCCAGAGCGATGTGAGAGGCTGAACGACCCATCACCTTGATGAAGTGCCAGTACTTACGGGCTGAGTTACAGTCGCGCTCAATGTTACCAATCAGCTCAGAATAGGTCTTACAAGCGGTATCGAAACCGAAAGAGGTCTCAATCTGATCGTTCTTCAGGTCGCCATCGATGGTCTTAGGACAACCGATAACCTGTACGCCATAGTTCTTGGCAGCATAGTACTCGGCCAGCACACAGGCGTTGGTGTTAGAGTCGTCACCACCAATGATAAC
>JAEEGK010015865.1_pt1 | contig 16623 bp, 11 predicted proteins | sample 8958771 | NCBI WGS metagenome assembly JAEEGK01 (sample SAMN16246547, study PRJNA631951) | gut metagenome | biome: gut microbiome; feature: rumen; material: SC-attached | host: Bos | place: Iran: Karaj | collected 2018-10 | reverse complement strand
TTGCGATATCGTTCGCTTCGCTGTTCCGGATATGGAAAGTGCGGAATCTCTTTGTAAGATTTCAGAGCATTCCGTTCTGCCACTCGTCGCGGATATCCATTTTGACTATAAGCTCGCATTGAAATGCCTGGACGGAAACGTTGCTAAAATCCGGATAAATCCTGGCAATATTGGAAGCAGAAGTAATGTCGAGAAAGTCGTATACGGCTGTCGTGACAAAGGCGTTGCTATACGAATAGGAATTAACACAGGAAGCCTTCCTCGCGACCTTGTTGAAAAAGTCGCCAATAACACGATAACACGCGCAGAAGCACTTGTAGAGACTGCAATGCGTGAAGCTTCCGTTTTCGAAGAACTCTCATTCGACCAATACGTTATCTCAATGAAAGCATCCAGCGTAAACGAGACAGTTGAATGCAACACTCGTTTTGCTGAAAAATACGATATACCGCTTCATATCGGTGTTACTGAAGCTGGCCCGCTTATTGCCGGCATTGTGAAAAGCACGCTCGCTTTCTCACGCCTGCTTGAAAAAAACATCGGCTCCACTGTGCGCGTAAGTCTTTCTGACACACCGGAAAATGAAGTAATCGCTGCCCGCGAGATACTCCGCGAAACAGGAAAACGTTCTGGCGGTGTACAGCTTGTGTCTTGCCCTCGTTGCGGACGTAATGGCTTTGATGTCCACGGCTTTACATCACGCTGGCAGAATAGGCTTATGTCGCTCGACAAAGACATAACAGTCGCTGTTATGGGCTGCGTAGTGAATGGTCCCGGTGAAGGAAAACACGCCGATATAGGCATTACAGGTACAGGTGACTCCGTTATCATCTTCAAACATGGTCAGATTGTCCGTACAATCCGTCCTGATGATATACAGAACATGACTGTACAAGATAAACTGAATTCTCTCTCAAAAAATGCCGATATAGCATTTGAAGAGGAGTTGATGTCTTTGTGAAAAGCCTAAAATCAGTTTTTATTTTTGTTTTAATACTCTGCTCATTTTCTGCATATTCTTTGAACTACGACGAAGCATGGAAAATGCTCGATACCGCCAGAATAAAGTTTGAGGAAGGCGATGTAGGACAAGCTTTGAAATATGCAGAGAATGCCAAAGAAATTCGTAAAAATGAAAATACTGCGGCTTTAACCTCTTTGGAAAACGCGCTTAAACCGCTCGCCGTTCAGGAAGCCGGTGATTTAATCTCTGATGTAGAAGAAGTTTTCACAGAGCGAATGGAAAACGAAGCGATTCGTTATATTCATAAGCTGACTGATTTATACGGCAATGAATATTTTGAAAACTCAATAACAAACTTAAAAGAATTCTACAAAAAAAGAACTGATTATCCAGAAGCAGATTATCTTATTGCAAAGATATACATGCAGGAAGGTGAGTATGCAGCAGCAGCCGATTATTACAAAAAAGCCTTGGACAAAAGTGCTGTTCTCGATGTTCCGGATGAAAGATACGACATTCTGTATGATGCTGCAGATCTTGCGCGACTAAGAAAAGATGAAGAGCAGTTTGAAACGTATCTTCTTATTATTCTGAAAGATAATGAGCATTTTAAAAATAATGGCGAATATACGTCCTATCTTAGAGCTATTGTCAGATATTCTCTTGGCAGCGATACAAAGTCAATAGATTCTTTTTTTATGCTGTACAGAAGCACATACTACAAATCATTGAGCGCACTCCTGCAGCTGACTGACTATTATATTTCCAAAAATGCATACGAAAAGGCCTATTACACGGGAATCCTTTCTGTCCTTACATCTTTTACAAGAATTTATGAGATAATCTCAGAGCGGAACAAAAAGTTTACATTTACAACGCTAGAGCAGTTTTTTCAGGAAGCACTCAAATATCGTGATGTAAAAGATTGGATGAATAAAAACAACGTATGGCGCGGATTCTACAATTTTGGAAAGCTTCTTTCATATAAAGGAAATAAGCTGCTTGCGGATCAAGTGTTCGATAAAACAAAGCTATATTGCCCTGACAAAACAATCGTAAATCTGATAGCGTTAGCAAAGAATCAATAGAATAAGCCGATTCCAAAGAACAGTTCCCACCAAGGGTCATTTCTCCAGCTGGTGTAGAATAAACTGTTGACCGCTCTGTCTACGAAATCAACTTTATCGCCTAAGAACATAGCGACCCGTACAAGATCCACACCGAAGCTCAAGCGCCCCTGTATGCTACGGAACTTATTCGGGAACCCGATAATTTCAATTCCTGTAGTGAAATAAGAATCTTTGAAATTAAAGAAAGAATTATTCTTTGTATTATGGCCAACAATAAAATCAAAGAAAGGTGATATCTGGGCTTCAAAATCAACGTATGAAAGCCAATTGAGCTCTTTTCCTGTGGCATTCTTAAGCCATCCCACCCAATTTGTCTGGAACAGCTTTATAGGAAAATCAAGATTAACGCAGAACGCGTTATCAGTTTCTATATCGTTGTCACGAACGCCACGGATTCTGTTTCCAATCTCTGATGTTACGCCATTAGCATTTACAAAATAATAGAGACGCGAAGAAACGTTGTTCCTTTCGAATGCAAAATATCTTTCAAGCTGCATACTGATAGACGGAGAATACTCAAGAGTTGTGAAATTATACGAATAGTTGATTGTTATTCTTCCAAAGAAGCCGTCTTTAAGGTTGTTGATCCAATTGACTTTTCCGGCTTCAATTCTTTGAAAGAAAGAAATAGAAGGCCCAAGAAGCTCGTCAGTTGAAATTCCAAAATTGTCTGCGCCGCTGAAAACATCTTTATCCCAGTTGAAATTGAAAGAAATACCAGGTCCCCAAGTCAGCCAACCGACATTAGGTATTTCTGCGATATTAAATGGCAGTGACAAAGATGCGGCTGTATTGAAATACAGAAGGTCATTGTTTCTTTTATATTCCGGATTCTGAATAAACGACTGCGAAATACTGAATTTAAGCGTCGTGATGTTATAAATCGGGAGGCTGAAATCAATTCCTTCCTTGATTCTAAAACCAACTGTTGAATCACCGATAACGTAGTTCAAAGAAAAATCATTGCTCCAGTTACAAGCAAAGGGACCGAGCTGAAAAGGAATATCGAAACCAAATGAAAAATCCAGATAGTTAGAAACTTCGCCTGTATCTTCGTCTATTTTAAGAAAGTAGACAAGAGAACTGTTCAATTCATTCATTGAGCCTAAAAAGTTGTAATCTTTTATTTTAAGCTTTAGATTGAAGCCCGTATTAACGTCGTATTGCGGATAAGGCACAATGACAAAGTTTATAGAATCAGTTGTTTTTATAAGCAGATCTACAAAAATAAGCCCGTCAGAATTTGGCTCTGAAAATGTAGGAAGTATTTCCGAACTCTCAATAACTCTTTCGTTATCAATGTTTTGTTTTACGACATCAAGATATTCATTTAATTCATCTTCAGAATTAAAAACATTTTCCGTATCGATGTGGAGTTTTTGCGAGAGCACATATTCACGGGTAATACCATCTATATCAAATGTTATGTTTGATATTTTGTACTGGTTCTGTGAAAAACATGGAACAATGAAGAAAAATACTAAAACAATCGATAAAATATATAATTTATTGCACTTAAATGAATTATTCAAAAGCGCACGTTTGTTTCTAAAAAAAATCATGAATTTAGTATATCAAAAAAAAATCATATTGAGAAGTAATCTAACCATCTGCATCACAAAGATGTGTGTAGTTGACAGAATGACAATAAAGATTATATCATGTTCAAAAGTCGAATAAGGTCGAGAATAATGAACGCAAATGAATCAACAGTGCTTAATAGAATTAAGCTACATGGCTTTGAAAGCCAGCGTACTATCTCTGAAAATACTGGTATTTCATTGGGAAATGTAAATAAAATCCTAAATGAGCTTACAGAAGAGGGCTTCCTTTCCGCCAATAAAACACTGACGGAAAAGTCTGAGAAACTTTTTTCTGAGAACAAGCCAAAAAAAGCCATAATCCTTGCAGCCGGTTATGGAATGCGCATGGTGCCGATTAATTTGGAGTCACCAAAAGGACTTTTGAAAATCCACGGAGAGACATTAATCGAGCGTATTATAAAACAGCTTCATGAAGTTGATATAAAAGATATTTATGTTGTAGTCGGATTCATGAAAGAAACATATGAGTTTCTTATTGACGAGTATAACGTAAAGCTTATATGCAACTCAGAATACTCTGTAAAAAACAACCTTCATTCATTGTTTTTGGCAAAAGAACACTTGGCAAATTCTTACATCATACCATGCGATATTTGGTGCAAGGACAATATGTTCAACAAAAACGAACTGATGTCTTGGTACCTTACCAGCGACGTATTCGATGAGAATTCAGAAGTAATAGTTAATAAGAAAAAAGAAATAAGTAGAAGTTTGAAAAGTTCTTCCAGAAAAAGAATGATCGGTATAGCTTATTTGAACAAAAATGATTCAGATTTATTCGTTTCAAGATTGAGCAAGCTGGAAAGTGACAAAGAATACGACGGTAGTTTCTGGGAAGAAGCCGCTTTTGTCAGCAACAAAATGATATTTAATGCCAGAGTCGTTCCAGATAATGATGTTACGGAAATAAACACTTATGAGCAGCTCAGGGAGTTTTCTCCCGGAAATGCGCTTTTGAAATCCGCCGCACTTGATACGATTGCCGAAGCTCTTGGCGTTAAAACAGACTTAATAAAAGACATTACAGTCATGAAAAAGGGAATGACAAACCGTTCGTTTATTTTCTCTTGCAATGGAAGCCGCTATATTATGCGCATTCCGGGCGAAGGAACGGATATGCTTATTGACCGCCATCATGAGTATGATGTCTATGAAGTTCTTAAAGGCAAAGATATCTGCGACTATAACGTTTATCTTAATCCGGAAAACGGCTTTAAAATTACAAAATATATTGAAGATTCAAGAGTTTGCGATCCGCTGTGCCAGCAGGATCTTGAAAAATGCATGAAAAAACTCGTTTCTTTCCATAATCAGGGACTTAAAGTCAATCATTCTTTCGAGATTTTTAAGCAGATTGATTTTTATGAGTCTCTTTGGAACGGAAAACCTTCTGTATACAGGGATTATAAGACTACAAAAGAAAATGTTCTTTCACTGCAAGCTTTTATCAACTCCCAGAAAAAAGAATTGTCACTGACACATATCGATGCTGTTCCTGACAACTTCCTTATTTACAAAGACTCTGACGGTAACGAGAAAATAAGCCTTATCGATTGGGAGTATGCCGGAATGCAGGATCCTCACGTTGATATCGCGATGTTCTGCATTTACGCGCTTTACGATAAAGCCCATATTGATAACTTAATTGAAACTTACTTTAAGGTCAGTGGAAAAAAACTTGACGAGAATACGCGGACAAAGATTTATTGCTACGTTGCAGCTTGCGGACTTTTGTGGAGCAATTGGTGCGAGTATAAAAGCACGCTTGGCGTTGAGTTCGGTGAATATTCTTTGCTTCAGTATAGGTATGCAAAAGATTTCTATAAAATAGCAAAAGAAAGAATCGACGGTTCTGAAGCAAAGCCGGAATAACAGGAGAGAAGACAAATGAATAGGGTAGAACGCGCTATAATAATGGCTGCTGGTCTTGGCAACAGGATGAAGCCTGTCACTTTGCATACGCCGAAACCGCTTATCAAGGTAAACGGAAAGCGGATGATAGACACAATCGTTGAAGCATTGCATAAGCATGGAATTAACGAGATTTATGTGGTTGTCGGCTATCTTAAAGATCAATTCTTCACATGGGCAGAGCAGTTAAACGAAACAAATCCATCTTTAAAAATCACTGTTATTGAAAATCCATACTACAACACTTGCAACAACATTTCGTCTTTATATGCGGCAAAAGATCATCTTGAGAACGTAATAATCCTTGACGGTGACCAGATTATCTACAATCAGGATATTGTATCTCCTGAATTTGAACGATCCGGTTACAATGCAATAAAAATTGACTCAGCGACAGATGAATGGGTTATGCAGGTAAATGATGATGGAATTGTCACGTCTTGTTCCAGAACTGGCGGTGACAATGGTTGGCAGTTGTTCAGCATTTCCCGCTGGTCAAAAGAAGACGGAAAAAAACTCCGGGAGTTTTTGGAGTATGAGTTCAATGAACAGAACAACAGACAGATATATTGGGATGATATCGCTATGTTCTGTCACTTTGAGAACTTTAAGCTTGGTATTTACCCTATGAAAAAGGGAGATATATGCGAAATTGACGGTTTCAACGAGTTAGTCGAGATTGATCCGTCATATAGGAATTATTGTTGAAAAGAGGTTAAAAAATGAGCAATAATACTAAAGAAAAAAGCAGAATCGACTGGATGATAACTCTCGTGCCTTTCATCCTTATTATGGCACTTGCAGTTTATCTTTTCATTTTCCCTGATCAGGCGAACGGAGTTATTTCACAAGTTCGTTTCTTTTTTGGAGATACGCTTGGAAGCTATTACCTGATTATTGGAATTGGTGTTCTTATCGTTTCTTTGTTTTTGTCTTTCAGTAAATATGGCAATATTGTTCTTGGCGAACCAAATGAAAAGCCAAAGTACAACTTCTTCACTTGGGGTGCCATGATGTTTACCTGCGGATTGGCTGCCGATATTCTGTTCTACAGCTTTGCAGAGTGGGTAATGTATGCGACTAATCCTCATATTGCAGAGATGGGCGGAAGCGTTACTGAATGGGCAGGTGTTTTCCCGCTGTTCCACTGGAGCTTCATTCCTTGGGCATTCTACCTTGTTCTTGCCGTTGCTTTCGGCTTCATGCTTCACTGTAGAAAAAGAGACAGACAGCGTTACAGCGAGGCTTGTCTGCCTGTTATTGGTGAAAAACGTGCGCATGGTATTTTGGGAAGAATTATTGATTTGTTTGCGTTGTTCGCTCTGCTCGCCGGTACAGCTACAACATTCTCTGTAGCAACTCCGCTCATGGCAGAAATTATCGTAACGCTATTTGGCATTACAATCTCTCGTACAGCAGTAACAATCATAATTCTTCTTATTACTTGTGCTGTTTATACTTACGCAGTAATTCACGGTTTCAAGGGAATCTCTTTCCTTGCCAAGCTTTGTATTTACTTGTTCTTCGGTCTTTTGATAATTGTTCTTCTTATCGGCGGACAGGGACGCTTTATCATTGAGTACGGTGTTCAGAGCCTTGGAAAGATGGTTCAGGAATTCATCGGTCTTAGCACATACGCTGATCCGGCAAGAACGAACAGTTTCCCGCAGGACTGGACAATCTATTACTGGGCTTACTGGATGGTATGGTGCATCGCCGCGCCATTCTTTATCGGTAACATTTCACGTGGTAGAACTGTAAAGCAGACAATTATGGGCGGCTACATCTTCGGTGTTGGCAGTACAATCGTTTCTTTCATCGTTCTTGGTAACTACAGCCTTGGTCTTCAGTCTGCCGGCATCCAGGACTTTATCGCGCAGTATTCAGAAAGCGGCGATCTTTACGCGCTCATCATGAACATTGTAAATACTCTGCCTGGAAGTAAGTTCTTCCTTGTATGGATTTTGCTTTGTATGATTGCTTTCTATGCGACAAGCTTCGATTCCATCGCTTATACGGCAGCATGCTACAGCTATAAAAAACTTGGTGAGAACGAAAAACCGCATACGCTTATAACATTGCTGTGGTGTCTGCTTCTTATAGTGCTTCCTATAGCTCTTGTGTTCAGCGAAAGCTCAATGAACAACATTCAGTCCGTTTCTATTATAAGTGCTTTCCCAATCGGAATAATCATGATTCTGATGATTTGGAGCTTCATAAAAGATTCCAAGAAGTACATGGAAGAAAAAGGCTTGAATAAGTAAGCTAGAATAAATAAGTTAAAATAAGTAATAAAAAAGGCTTGCTCGGTAGAAAATGCCGAGTAAGCCTTTTTTTTGTAGATTGCTAGTCTAAAAACTTGCACATAAACGTGCAGAAAGAAGTTATTCTGTTTATAAAAGATGTTTCGATTCTTTCCTGTAGGAAGAAAATAGAAGGAGCGTCCGCGCCCCCGATTCCGTAAATTATCTCCCAGTTACCATATTTGAATATGTAGATGTTTGAGATAAGCTTTCCTACATTAACGCATGTAAAACCATAAGCTTTTATTTTAGAGGTGTTTATACTCTTGTAAAAAAGCTCTGTGGACGTGTTTTCTGCAGTTATATCAGTGTTTATAGTTCCGAACGGCTCCATAAACAAGTCTGCGTTTACAAACTCCTTGTTACCAGTAGTGGAATGGCTTTTTACGTCGGCGGATGAATACAAATCGTACCATTTATCGTTTCTTACAGAGTAATACGGAATACCCACATAATTAGAAACGTCCATAAGAACGCCTTTAAGCTTTGTAATTTCGTCAGAGATTTGTGATGTAGCAGGGCGTATCTGGATTGTCTCGGCGAGATAAGCTGGCTTAAGATTCTTAAACTCATCAAGAATTATAGAAGCATTGGCTGAAATATCTTTTAAAGATATTTTTTTGTAATTTCCGATATTTCGTATTACGATTTCACCTTTAGAAAGTTTAGTGGCTTCATCTTTTGAAAGATTGTCATTAAAAATCGATTTTATTGTGAAATCTGGAACATTTATGCTTTGCGCAAAAACAGAATTTATAGTTAATGACAAGAAAATGAAAACAGAAATGATGATATTTTTCTTGGCGATAGCTTTCATAAAAATCTCCTTGAAAGGTTATTACTTTTATAACATCGAGCAAAAACAAATGTAACATAAAATGAAGTATTATTCAAATGATTGCTTCTGGATGTTGACTTCTTAATAGATTATATCTGGACTTTTAGCTGAACCGTTGGTAATATTAATTAAATAAATATGATTTAATTTCAGGAGTTAATTATGGCAATTTCACCAGATATAAAAAAAGCAATGGAAGGATCCTCTTTCATAAGAAAAATGTTCGAGGAAGGTATTGCGCTTAAAAAGAAATACGGCGAAAACAACGTTTATGATTTCAGCATTGGAAACCCAGATTTGGAGCCGCCGGAAGAAGTGTTGGAGGCTGTAAAAAAAGAAGCCTTATCAACAGTAAAGGCACGGCACGGATATATGCCTAACGCAGGCTATATGGAGACTCGCTCTGCAATTGCTGAAAAAATCTCACAGGAGCAGGGCGTTGCTGTTAAAGGCGAGAACATCGTTATGTCTGTAGGTGCTGCTGGCGCGATAAACACAGTTTTCAAGTCGATTTTGTCCGGCGGCGACGAGGTAGTTGTTCCGGCTCCTTTCTTTGTAGAGTATCGCTCTTATGCGGCAAATCATGGCGGAAAGCTTGTTCCAGTTACGACAAAAGCAGATTTTTCGCTTGATATAGATGCAATAAAGAATGCGCTCAATGAGCATACTGCCGCCGTCCTTATCAATTCTCCGAACAATCCGACAGGAAAAGTATATATTGACGACGATATTAAGCAGCTTTCCGCCGCCTTGGACGAGCATGCTAAAAAAACTGGAAGAAAACCGTATCTTATCGCTGATGAGCCTTACAGAAACATTATCTACGATGGCAGAAAAGTTTCGCCTGTATTCCAGTTTTATACAGATTCTGTAGTTGTGTCTTCGTTTGCTAAAGATTTGAGCCTTCCTGGTGAGCGTTTGGGATATGTTGCTGTAAACCCCGCTTGTTCGAATGCAGAGGAGCTTGTAGGCGCTTGTATTTACTCAACAAGAGTTCTTGGATACGTAAATGCCCCTGCGTTCTTCCAGCGCGTAATTGCAAGCTGCTGGAACGCAAAAGCAGACTATTCTTCTTACGAGAACAGAAAAAAGATCCTTACGTCTATAATGGACGAAGCTGGCATTGAATATGCTGTTCCAGAAGGTGCTTTCTATCTTTTCTGCAAAGTACCACAGAATAAGATTGTAAATATCCCGGATGGAAAAACTTCTGACGGTGTATTCTGTGATCATCTAAAGAAATACAACATACTCGGTGTTCCGGGAACAGGATTTGGTCGTTCTGGATATATACGTCTTGCATACTGTACTTCATTCCAGACAATTGAAGGCAGCCGCAATGCGTTTGTAAAAGCTGTTCAAGAATGGTAGGAGGTTTCTATGAAGATACTGATGGTTACGGCAGAAGCTGTTCCGTTCGCAAAGACAGGCGGACTTGCAGATGCTGTTTCTGCGTTGTCAATTGAGCTTGAGAAGCTTGGTCATGATGTCCGCGTCATAATGCCTCGGTATTACAGAATTTCCAGAGACAAGCTGCGGCTTATCGATGGCCCTATGTGTGTGCATTGCGGCAACGACGAAGTGTGGACGGCTGTTTATACGACGAACCTTACTGGCGGAAAGAATATCCCGGTATATTTCATAGATCATGAACAAAGTTTTGGACGCGACGGCATTTATGGTACTCATCAGGATCCTGATTTTGGTGACAATCCTCGCCGTTTTTCAATACTTGGTCATTCTGTTTTCCAGCTTTGCCGTAAACTAGGATGGTACCCGGATATCATACATGCGCACGACTGGTCGGCTGCACTTGCGCCAGTTCTGTTGAAGTTCAACGAGCGTTGGAAGGCTGAGTTCTCAAAGACTGCAAGCGTCTTTACAATCCATAACCTTGGTTATCAGGGAAATTACAGCAAGCAGAATTATCCGCTTTTCGGGCTTGATTGGAACAATTACTATGCATCAGGATTCGAAGATTACGATAACATCAATTTTATGAAAGCAGGACTTGTTTCTTCTGATATGCTGACGACTGTTTCTCCGACATACGCTCAGGAAATTCAAAGAAGCGAGTATGGCTTTAGAATGGACGGGATTCTAAGAAGCCGATGTGGCGATTTGGAAGGTATTCTTAATGGTGTGGATACTGTTGTATGGAATCCTTCGAAAGACAAGAAAATTCCTGTTCAGTACAGCGCGTCTACAATAGAGAAAAAGCTTCAGAACAAGCTTGCCTTGCAGGAAAGAATGGGTCTGGAAGTAAATCCTTCAGTTCCTCTGTTCGGCATAATAACACGCCTTGCAGACCAGAAAGGCGTCGCAGAACTTTTTGCTCCGACGTACGGATGCGCGTACCGTATGTGTACACAAATGAACATACAGCTTGTTGCGCTCGGTTCCGGTGAATCTTGGTGCGAGAACGAAATGAATGTTTTGCAGTCAAAGCTTCCGAATTTCCGCGCTTTCATTGGCTATAACGATGAGCTTAGCCACCTTATTGAAGCGGGAAGTGACTTTTTCTTAATGCCGTCGCGCTACGAGCCTTGCGGACTTAACCAGATGTACTCGCTTTTGTACGGTACGCTTCCAATTGTACGGCGAACAGGCGGACTTGCTGACACTGTACAGAACTACGAAGAAGCGACAGGAAAAGGCACAGGCTTTATTTTCGACGACCTTACGCCGAACAGCATATTCGACACTGCGGGGTGGGCGGTATATGCATGGTATAACAAGCCTGCTCATATCAAAGCGATGCGTGTGCGTGGCATGAAACAGAAATTCGGATGGGATATCTCAGCGCAAAAGTATGAAGATGTCTACAAACGTGCACTGCAGAAGATAGGCTTTTAAATTATAAGTATAAAATGAATGAAGCCCTTAATCATAAGTTCATGATTAAGGGCTTCATGCTAAATGTCAGTTATAAAACTACCACTTCTTTTCGAGGGTTTCTGGATCAAGTATCACTACGTTGCCTTCTGCTGTTGTTACGGCGATACCTGTCTCGGAGATAACCGCCGGAGTTGACTCAAGAAGACCAACTTTAGACTTAGCCTTAAGCGTAAGCTCTTTGTCGTAGCTTGCAAGAACCCAGCTGTTCGATTCTCTTATAATAACGTAAATTGTACCGTCATTCTCAAGAAGTATTGATTTCGGTGATACATCTTCATCTGACTGCTTAACAATCTCCATATCAACGTTATCGAGCATAACAAGCTTAACTGCTGAAGTCTGGTAATCAGCTTCTGGAGTTTTTCCTGCAATAGCGATAAATCCGTTCTCTACAGGAAGCATTGTTCTGTTAAGAATTACCGTAACTGGAGATTCTTTTACTACATTACCATTCGCGACATCGATAAGAACGATAGAGGAGTACATGTTCTCGATGTCAGAAAGCTTAAGGCCATACGTTGTAACGATCTTTGCGGCTCTGATTGCATCCGAAATGTTCTTCTGCTGGTCATTAGCAATAGCTGTGCGCTCAATAACGGCTTCTGTCCGTTTTTTGTCTGCGAATGCCTGGCTTTCGTCTGCTTGTTCTGCAAGTTGTTCTGCTTCTGCCTGCTTCTGCTCAGCCTCAACCTGCTTTTGCTCAGCAATGATAGTTGTCTGTTCTGCGACTTGCTGGGCCTGCTGGGCTTCCTGCTGAGCCTCTTCTTTCTTTTTCTCGGCCTGCTGAGCTTCCTGCTGCTTCTGTACGGCCTGCTCCTGTTTCTTTGTATCCTGTGGGTTCTGCTGGGCTTCTTTTACAGCCTGCTGAGCCTCTTGTTTTTTCTGCTCTGCTACTACAGCTGCCTGTTCTGCGACTTGCTGAGCCTGCTGTGCTTGCTGAGCTGCCTGCTCGGCTACTTTCTGAGCTTCTGTAGCCTGCTGTGCGGCTTGTTCAGCTGCCTTTCTGGCGGCAACGGCTTCTCTCTGGGCCTCGCGGGCATCTTCTTCTGCCAAATCTGCCTCGCGTTCCTTAATGTCAACCATATTCTTTCTTTCTTCAACCATGCGGTCATCTTCTTCGCGCATTGACTGAATAACTTCAGAACCAGAGATAATTGATGTATCGATTGTGCTTAATCCGCCGTTTTCTGGATCAAGAAGCGGAATGATTACCTGAGATTTTCCAGCCCATTCAGTATAATTTACAGAAAGACCTACTTTATCTGCGGAAAGCTCAGCAAGAACATCTGGCTTATATTTTGTAAGAAGCTCTGCGATTTTTCCGCGGTAAACAGCGTTGTAAACTGTAATGAATGTTGCAAGAGTAGAGGCATCCGTATCGTTGTAGCCGTAAGCTGTCGTCAGGAAACCTGTAATAATAAGGCGAAGGTTTTTAATGTGATCGACTTCTGCTTTATCGCCAAGGATAAGAATATCTGCATCAAGTCCTTGTACTACATCAGGATAGACAGAATGAATAAGATAGTATTTTGAAGCATTTCCTGTTTCAATTCTGTGGTCTCTGTTAGATGCAACTTCTTTTCCAAGATTTCTACCAATATCAAGGATTTGCTCTTTTGTATCGATTCTGGAGTGCGGGCCAGAATAGTTGATGAATTCGATTATATCAGGATTCGGAACGGCGCTTTCAAGTTCCTGTCTTGATACATTAACTGCTGCCGCTGCACCGAAAACAACTATGCTGAATACTGCAAAAATAAGTGCAATCTTTTTCATAAATAATACTCCTGATGCAGTTTTTACCTGCAACTATATATATAATCGGACAAATTCCAGAGGATTGTCACACATACCATCTATTATATACCACAAACGGTAAACTTTCAAAGTCAAATTTTATATCTGAAGCTCCATCAGAATCTTCATGATGTTTACTGCATATTCTTTTATACTTGTACTGTACCCCGAAGACATGAATTTTACAAGTATTCTGCTTCCGTAGTTCTCGAAAACTTCAGCTCCCGTAAACTGACAGATTGATGAAACTGCATCGCACATTCTTTTGTACAGCGAGTCAGAGATAGTGTAAGTATGCGGTGTGTTTATAAAAGTGTAGATGGCTTTGAGCATGTACGAGTCGGGGTCGTAGCCGTTTGTGTTTGTATAATCAAGTGCTGATTTTATATAGAGCTCGTTCTCTGATGTTGAAATGATTTTCCCAATCTGAAGTGAAAAATCGTAGCCAGTATAAGCGGCTTTCTGAATACATTTGAGGGAAGATATCAGGTCTGTTTCAAAAAGTGATTGATCTAATCCTGTATATGCAAAAGAATTAGTTACAGGAATAGCAGGCCCGATAAACTCGTCAAATTCTTCCAGTATCTCTTGAATATAGGTTTCTTCGGCATTGTTCGTATAGGTTTCATAAAAGTGCGGTCGTTTTATTGGTGGTATTGAATCTGGAACTGTTACGCTGTTTTTTCCAAGAATTTCTATTGTTATGATTGGTGGCTTTGATACTGAAAGTACCCAGTTTTCCGTAAACTGCAAAAGAAATCCGTCGCTTGTGTAGAAATACAAAGAATCGCCATTTTTTTGACGTAATCCGCTCCAAACAAGGTCGCCGTCTAAAGGATCCAGAATTGAAAAGCAAGTTTCCTTTGCGAAATCTGTTATTGCCATTATTTTCCCAGCCCCGTAAAAAAGCGAGCCAGTTGAAAATCCGCTTGAAACTGCTGTTTTGTATACTTCCGTACCGTCTGCTGTGTCGAAAGTCGTAATCAGCCCATTCGGATAAAGAACCGCGATATATGACTGACCAAGGCGCAAAATCGATGCGGCAACTGAGGTTTCTTTCGTGATATGCATATTCGGAATTGGCAAAGATGCCCAAAGGCTGATTGCTTTATTTTGCTGTACTGAACAACAGCCAACAGTTCCGTCTGAAAAAAGCATAAGAACGCCGTCTTCATGCTCAGATGTAAGAACAGCTTCGCCATTGAACATTATTTCTTCCAAAAGATCGCCATACGGTGTAATTCGATATGCGAAACTGTCTTCGCCTGTTGGTGTGCTTATGCAAAGAAGAGTGCCGTCGTTAAGCGTTCTGACTGGCTCTGAGATTTCTGCAGGAAGCTCACGCTCCCAACGCAAGCCACCAGTCACTCCGAAGCAGTAAAGCTTGTATTTTGTGCTTACGAAAATCCGTCCGTCATAGCCTTCAACTGGCGAATTGGAAACTGCGGAGTCGAATGTGTGGCTCCAAACAAAAAAGCCATCGGGATTGTAGAACGATACGGTTTTTCTATTGCTTGAAACAGAAAGAATTATACCGCTTCTTGTGACCGTGTAATCACCGGACGGGCGGTTTTTTAATGGACGTTCGTATTTCTTGTATCCGTCTGTGGAGAAAGTCGATATGAAACCGCCGTCAGTAATGGCAACGATTCTGGAATTAACTTCGAACGGAGTAGAGAAGACTTTGCCGCTTAATGCGAGCTGCCTAAAAATATCGTTTTCTGCATAAAGATTTGGCGCATATACGGCAAACAAAAGCGTCAAAAAGATAAGAGAAGATTTATAAAACGATATTTTAAACTTTCTCATCCGGTCAGCTCCTGCCTGATTCAAAAACAGCAAAGCTTTCTATATGGCTTGTCTGCGGATAAAAGTCGAGCATCATAAGTGTTTTCATTTTGTAGCCAGCCGCCGTAAGAAGCGCGGCATCCCTGGCGTGTGTCACCGGGTCGCATGAAACGGAGAAAATAACGTCTGGTGTGCCTCCGCAAAGCCAATTCATAACAGGTTTTTCAATGCCTGAGCGTGGCGGGTCAATTATTACGGCGTTATATTTTTTTTGAGCAGCTTTTGTGCGAATCCATTTTTCGCCTGTCATGGCAAAAACATCATGTGGAATGTTGCCAAGGTTTTTGTCTGCGAAACGAAGGGCTTTGCGGTTATGCTCGACGAGCGTCGTTTTTGTGAACAAGTCGCCAAGCAGCGCGGAAAACGTGCCTACACCGGAATACATGTCGAGAAGTTCGCCATCCGCGCTAAATTTGTAGCTTTCGACAATAGGCCTGATAGCTTCAATTGCTTTTTCGAACGCGCCTATGTTCGACTGGAAAAAGCCGCGCACATCAAAGTGAAGTGTCTTTCCGCAAATATCAACAGAGGTTTCCTGAATATCCTCATTTTCATCGCGACCGTGGAAATTCCGCACAAGAGCACCATTTCGTGCGGCAGCTGCGTTTTGCGGCGAAAACTCGCTTTCTTCAGCGACATTTCCGTTAAAAACGTGAAGCCGTCCGTATCGCTCCGGCAGTTTTTTTCCTTTCAAAAGCTCGCGTACTTCAGGCGCGGCAATCGGACAATCATCAAGAGCGACAATGCTTTCCTGTGCGCGACGTTTTAAGCCGCCAGAATGAAATTGGAAGCGGTTCCGATATCCCCAGCTTTCTCCGGCTACAACGCCTGTGTTGTAAACAACTGTCGCAGCTTCTGAGCTTTCGTCATCTGCCCCCAGTCTTAACGACCGCCGGAAACAATCCTGCAGAATCTGTATTCGAATCTGCTTTTGAGCCTCGTCGTCGGCTATCTGTAAGTTGCATCCGCCGCAAATACCATAATAAGGACACGGCGGTTCTCTACGCACCGGAGATTTTTCCAATATCTTTATAACTTTTCCGAGGTCATAATCCTTATGGCTTTCCACAATTTCTATCTCGGCTTTTTCGCCGGGCAGAAGCTGTGGCACAAAAACTGCTTTTCCGTTAATTTTTGCCAAAGAATCTCCGCCAGAAACAATTTTTTCTGCTATGATTATCACGAAATATAGTATATCATAAAATAAATGGGGGTTCTACATGAAAAAGGAAACTGTATTCGTCAAAATGGATGATGGAGCCGACATCGCTCTTCACACATGGGTTCCTGACGGCGACATAAAAGGCGTTGTCCAGCTTAGCCACGGCAT
>JAEEGK010015864.1_pt1 | contig 16625 bp, 8 predicted proteins | sample 8958771 | NCBI WGS metagenome assembly JAEEGK01 (sample SAMN16246547, study PRJNA631951) | gut metagenome | biome: gut microbiome; feature: rumen; material: SC-attached | host: Bos | place: Iran: Karaj | collected 2018-10 | reverse complement strand
ACTTTTCCCCTCCGTCAAAAAGCGTGCAAATTTAGCCGTTTCGGAGTAAATAACTCCTATTTAATAAATTTATTGCGGCTTTTTCATATTTTTGCATTCTCAAATTGGAGCGAGAATGATCAAAAAAATATACAAATTTGGTGGTGCCTCGGTGAAAGATGCCGATGCCGTGCGCAACCTGGCCGACATCGTGAGTCAGCATAAGGACGAGGACATCCTTTTGGTGGTCTCAGCCATGGGCAAGACGACCAACGCCCTCGAAAAAGCATTGGCCAATTTCCGCGAACATAACGGACAACTTGGCATGGATGCCCTACATGAGGTCATCGCCTACCATGATGGTATCATCCAAGGTTTGTTCGACGGCAACACCGACCCGAGATTTGACGAGAATATCGCCGGCCTTTTCATCGAGCTTTGGGAGAAGCTGCAAAAGACCGGAGACCCCTACGACTACCAATACGACCAAACTGTGTGCTATGGCGAGCTCATCTCGACCAGCATCATCCACGAATACCTCAGCAAACGCGACATTCCCACGCGCTGGCTTGATGCCCGACAATATGTCATCGCTGAGGACGAGACCCACTACCGCGCCGCCAACCCCGACTGGGACGAAACGCGACTCAGAATCAGCAAGTTGAACGATGAGCACATTCGGGGTATCGTATGCCTGACACAGGGCTTCATCGGCGGCACTGTCGATGGCAAACACAGCGTCACCCTTGGTCGCGAAGGCTCCGATTTCACCGCGGCCATTTTCGCCAACTGCCTCGATGCCGAGGAGGTAACCATCTGGAAGGACGTGGATGGCTTGCTCAATGCTGACCCGAAACGTTTTGCCGACACAGTTCAGTTACCGCACATCCCCTACTCCGAAGCCATTGAGTTGGCCTTCTATGGTGCCACCATCATCCACCCCAAAACCATCAAGCCATTGCAGAACAAGGGGATAACATTGAAGGTACAATCGTTCCTCCATCCTGACCATGAACCCACCCTCATCGACAGCGCACACAAAAAAGCCGACGAAAGCATCCCTTCCTATATCGTCAAGGACAACCAGACGCTGGTCTCTATCTCGCCGCGCGACTACTCCTTCATGGACGAGCGCAACCTGAAGACTATCTTCACTGCTTGCGTCGACTTGCGCATCCATGCCAACATGATCCAAACCTCCGCGCTGATGCTCTCTTTCTGTTTCGACAGCGACAAGGCCAAACTGAAGCAATTGATGGCTTGCCTAAAAGACAGTTTCAGCATCAAATACAATGAAGGCTTGCAGTTGTTTACCATTAGGCACTATCAAGATGGCTTGGAGAATGACTTCATCAAGGGCAAGAAGATCCTGGTGAAACAAGGGAGCCGAAGCACGATGCAGTTTGTTCTCAGTTAGTAGTTGGATTTTTTTCGCGAAAAAAATCCAACTACTAACTGCTTTTTCCTAAATTTGCGCCCGCATTTTAAGACTCAAAACATCATCCTATATGTACAAAATCGAGAAACATCCCATCTTGGACATTCCGCAGGAAGACCTTGTGGAATTCCAATATGAAGGCAAGACCGTTAAAGGTCAGCGCGGCAAGACCATCGCCGCTGCCCTTCACCAAGCCGGCTATCCCGTCCACAGCCACAGCCTCGACGGTCGCAACCGAAGCCTCAACTGCGGCATCGGCAAGTGCGGCGCCTGCGAAATGCTCGTTGACGGCGTCGTGCGCCGTATCTGCATCACCAAAGTCGACGGCGTGAAGGAAGTGCGCAGCATCGACAAGGAAGCCAACATCCTTCCCGAGCCTAAGGAACAGCAGCCTCGCGAGGTGAAGATCTACAAGACCCAGGTAGCCATCATCGGCGCCGGTCCCGCAGGCCTCGCCTGCCGTGAGCAGCTTAACGCCTTCGGCATCAGCAACATCGTGGTTGATAACAACGCCAACATCGGCGGTCAGTTCAACATGCAGACCCACCAGTTCTTCTTCTTCGAGAAAGAGAAGAAATTCGGCGGCATGCGTGGCTTCGATATCGCCAAGACCTTAGCTGGCGACAACCACGAAGGCATCCTGCTCAACACCACCGTTTGGGACCTGCTTGAAGGCGGTCGCGTGGCCATCAAGAACATCGTCACTGGCGAGGTGGGCTACATTGATGCCCAACACCTTGTGGTCGCCACCGGTGCCGTGCCTTTCATGCCGACCTTCGAGAACGACGACGTGCCGGGCGTCTACACCGCCGCCGTGTTCCAGAAGATGATGAACCAAGAACACACCTTATTGGGTAAGAAAGTCCTCACTGTTGGTGCTGGTAACATCGGTTACCTGACCTCCTATCAAGGTATGCAGGCTGGTGCCACCATCAAGGCCATCATCGAAGCCATGCCTCGCGAGGGCGGATTCCCCGTGCAGGCCAACCGTGTGCGCCGTCTGGGTATCCCGATCATGACGGGTTATGTCTTGATTCGCGCCATCCCGAATGCCGATCACACGGGCATTACGGGTGCCGTCATCGCCAGATGCGAGAACTTCAAGGCCATCCCAGGCACTGAACAAGTCATCGACGACATTGACATCATCAACATCTGCACCGGTCTTATCCCCGACAGCCAACTATTGGTGAAAGGCCGCGAGGTCTTTGGCCTCAACACTTACGGTGCTGGCGACGCCATCCGCATCGGTGAAGGCACCAGCGCCGTGTTGCGTGGCAAGCAGGTCGCCTACGAGGTGGCCCAAGCCATCGGTGTGCGCTTCAACTATGACGATTATCTGGAGATTTCTCGTCAATATATCGACTCGCAACAGCATCCTGTTCGTCTGTTGGAGAAGCCCCTCCTGCCTACGCCTGAGCGTATGCAGCAGAAGGCTTTCGTGCAAGCCGACTGCCTCTATGGCTTCGCCTGCAACCCCTGCTCGTTCAGCTGCCCACAAGGCGCCATCACCAAGCCTTCGACTAGCAGCACGCCTACCATCGACTACAACAAGTGTATCGGCTGTATGCTGTGCGTTTCCAGCTGCCCAGGCTTGGCCATCTTCGGCTACGACGTGCAGAAGTCCACGTGCTTCCTGCCCATCGAGTATGAAGCCCAGGAAGGCGCAGAGGTCTATCTCGTCGACAACGACGGCCAGAAGATTGGCGAAGGCGTCATCGAGAAGATCCTCAAGAAGTCCAACAAAACCAACGTGGCACGGGTGAAAGCCCGTTCCTCACGTCCTTCTGGCGAAGCGAGCCGTGTGTTCGAGCTGACGGACGTAAGGGGCTTTATCCTGAAAGACCGATACAACGCCAACAAGGAACTCACAACGCCCATCTCCCAAAAGAAGATGGCCGAAGGCGAGAGCGAGACCTACGTCTGCCACTGCGAGGACATCAAATTGGACCGCGTGCTGCGCGTCATTGGTAACCGTAAGACCATCTCTGTGGATGAGTTGAAACACATCACCCGTATGGGCATGGGGCCCTGCCGTGGTAAGCGTTGTATCCCCCGTGCCCGTCAGATCTTGCGTTCATACGGCATTGAGTTAGTCGGCGACGCCACGCCGCGTGCCCCGTTGTCGAACCAAGTCAGCCTCGGCGACCTTTACAACCCGCACACCAAAGAGACCTTTATCTTCCCCGAAATGAACGGCGTGAAGAAAGAACAGGTCGAGGTGTTTATCGCTGGTGGCGGTATAGCAGGCAGTGCCCTCTTCCGTTATTTCTCGGAAGCCGGCAAGAAGCCCGTCATGATCAACTACAGCCGTGGTGCCTCGTGGCGCTGCATCGGTGGTGGTCGTCCAGCATTCTCCAACCCCGACATCGCTGATATCGCCGTGCACAACCACGAGATCTTCAAGAAGATGCAAGCCGAGCACAACATCAACTATCACCTGACGCACTATGTCAACCTGGTACATGATGAAGCCACCTACAACTCGCTTGATGCCTCACGCGCTTGGAGCGATGCCTATATGATTGAGCGCAAGGACTTCAAGAAAGAAATCTCCCCGCTTTGGGACGATACTAAGACCACTTATAGCCACGCCCTCATCACCCGCGACTGCTGGCAGGCCACGCCTGGCCGCGTCATCGACTACATCCGTTGGATTGGCGTGCAGCAGGGTGGTCGCTACTTCGAGGACTGCGAGCTGCTCCACGTGCAGAAAGTCGGTGGACACTATGTCACCTTGGTGCGCACCCACGAAGGCGAGTTCATCGAGTACACCTGCGACCACTTCGTCAACGCAATGGGTTGGGGTGCTGAGAAGTTCAACGACATGCTCGGTTTGGACACTGGTCTCTATCCTGTCAAGCACCAGGCCTTCATCACGCGCCGTTTGCCTATGATGGGACCCAATGGTGGCCCGCTCGACATGATCATCGACCGTCGTCACTACAAAGGCTTCAGCGCCGTCTACGGACAGCAGTGGGCCCATACTGGTCAAATCATCGGCTGCGCCAGTCCTGACACCGACGCTTACGAGGCACGCCAGAACATCAAGTACAACAGCAAGGAGTTCTTGGAAATCGTCTCTGAGGTCTTCGCCGAGTGGATTCCTAACTTGGGCGAAGTGAGCTTCTTGGCTTGCTGGGCTGGTCGTTACACCGAGCCGCGTTACATCGTCGACCCAGAGGTCGGCCTCTGCACCGGCTTGCGCGGCCACGGCTTCATGCTCGGTCAATACCTCGCCAAACTGTATGTCGACAAGTACCTCGGCAAGGAGGTTCCTGGTTACATGAAGGATCTTGCCTTGAGTGGAAAGGGCTTGAGCGAGAACGCGTTTAAGTAATTGAGAATTGAGAATTTATAATTAACTTCGTTGAATCTTCGATTTGATAATTAAGGCTGTCGCGGACTGCGGCAGCCTTATTTTTGGATTTTAGAGTTGAGATGATTCACAAGGTTTTGAATAGTATTACTTTCCACTCAAAAGAGAGCCTTGCTTGTGAGGTCTAAATGGGGATTCTATTACATTATTAGACTTGCTGGAGGCATCGGAGAGTTTTTTTAAATACGCTTTTTCAATTTGATGAGAAATGTACTCGTTTTCATACACAAAAGAATCGTTTTTTAATTCTATGACATTAAACACATAACTACTATTATCCTCCTTATTTATATACACCCTTGAGGCATCAGAATTGTATGAATAAGTAAAACTTGTCACGATTGGTAAGTCCATAATAACAAGAGAATTGTCATGCACCTCCCCTGTTTTGTCCTCTCTAAATACCAACCGGATACCATTGTCAATGTCGTTTGGATTAAAGTTGAAAGATTCCATTGAGGACGCAATAGGATTGCCTGCATAATCAATACTGTAATACTCTAATTTTTCAACACCCCAAATACCCAGAAAAGGATTTTCAAGAGTTACAGATACCTTATTATCAATTTGAGAACCATCTTCAGCAGTCACCGTATAAGTCACTGGATTGGTAAAGTCCAAAGGTACATTCGAGCCAGGATTGACTGTTGCTTTTTCAGATACCACAATAGTTGGAACTAGTTTTGTGACATCTGCATCATAAGGTATAGTAGCAGAAATAGTTTTTGTTTCTTCCACAATAACAGCCTCAACATCAAGTGATTCAAATTTGAATGAAAGAATCTGTTTCTCACTGCTTTTCTTGGTGCAGCTCATCGACAGCATCAGCACTGCCAACGCCAAGCATAGAACTTTTGTAATCTTTTTCATTTTTATCGAGTTTTTATTGACGTTGCAAATTTACTAATTTCCTATAAGCTCATGTCAAGCAACGACATTTTTCCTCCGTTTTGGCTTGTAAGGCTGTCGTACCACGGTTAGAATAAAAAATTGTAGAGACGCGATTAATCGCGTCTCTACTTGTTTTGGGCGGTTAAGATGATTCACACGTGGTGAACCCATTACCATTCAATGCCGATACGCAAAGATACGCCGGCAGGGCTGACTTGACGGGTTCCATGCATATAGACACCGTTATCGTCATAGCCTGAATAGTACTCCTTGATCTTGTCGTAATAGGTACCTGCCACCATCACGTTGACGGCAAAATCGCGCTTGGAGGCGAAACGCACGCCAAAACCGAGGTCGCCGTAAGCACCCACGTTGTCACCGACAAAGGAGCCAAGGCGCAGGCTAATGATAGGACTCACCACCTTGGTGTTGTTGAACTGATAACGCAAATTGGTGTAAATGGGTACCAAGCCGCGGTCATTGTTGAAATCGATGCCAATGCCGATACCCGCGAAGATATGGCCGTTGAAATAGAAGCCATGAGTTGTTGACAAGCTAATGCTGTTGGCCATATTCTTGTCGAAATGCCAAGTGTTGCCTTGCTCAAAGAAACCTTGATAACCGCTGGGAACACGAACCTTAGCAGGATTAGGGACATCTTGATTCTGGGCAAACGCGCCTGCTGCCAAAAGCAGCATGACGACTGATAAAATCACTTTTTTCATTGTTTTAAAGAATTTAATGAACAAATTTGTTGCTTCAAGCAACATGAAACAGCATTAAAACGCCACAATTATCGTGCCATAAACTTCCTTGTCGTGCCCGAAATGGTGATGAAATACATGCCCTTGGGCAAGTTGGAGACATCAATCTGCTGGATTTCAGCAGTAAGGCTACCTGTGAGGACAGTCTGTCCCATGAGGTTAGTGATACGGTATTCGTTGGTGGTCAGAGACGTTTCAAGAAACGTCTCTACAACGAGGATACCATCGGTTGGGTTGGGATAAATAGCAAACGGTATTTCCGTAGGTTCTTCAAGGCCGTGATGCAGCTCGGCGTAGATGGCATCGCAATCATTGCGGTTGACGGTGAAAACCAGGTTGCCATAGTTCCAATAGCAGCGCAGTCCGTTCACACCGTAGCCCTTGTCGCGTGTCATCAGCCTCTCGGGGAAGAAACTGCTGAGGTGGCCGATGCCGCACACGATGGTGCCGCTGAATAGGTCGTCTTCGTCGCTCACCCACAACAACCTGAACAACCGGCCGTCGTAGTAATAGTAATCCACTGCGTCCACATGCATGGTGATGGATTCCGTGCCGACCTTGATGACCCAGCTGTCGCCTTGCTGGGCACCAAGGTCATACAGCACGGTAAACTCCTGCAAGTCCTTATTCCACCAATACACCACCTCGTCTTCCAGATAGAGGTATTCGCGCGTTACTTCCTGATGCTCACCTTTATCATACAAGGTGTTGGTGCGGATGATAATCTGCACATCCTTATGATTGACGGTCGTGTCGGCGACATATTCTAAATGCTGATAGGTAGTACTGCCGTTCTCGTTCTGGATTTCGTAGTACCATTCGGAGCCATGGAACTCTATCAAACCGCTGCCGCAGTCCTCAGTAATGTTGGTGAAACTACTCCAATCTTCGGAATTCTGGTAAGCTTCCAAAGCGCCGCAAGGCACGATGACGGGAATGTCGGCTTGGAAATGCCAGGCATTTGGAGTAGTCATACGCCTCAATTCAGGTGGAGTCATCGCTTTCAGCACAAGGGATGACAAATTGGTGTTTTCAAAAGCAGGCTCTACAATGTAGTTGATGGAATCGCCGAAAACAACACGATTGAGCATGTAGCACGAGTCGAAAGTCTTTAACTCGATTCGTTGAACCAAATCGGGGATGACCATATCGCCTGCGAGGCTGGTGCAGCGGGCAAAAGTCTGATTCCCCAAGGTTCTCAAGCTGGTGGGTAATTCGATTTGAGTGAGACTTCTGCATTCCATGAATGCGCCACTTCCAATCTCAGTAACACCCTCGGGCAGGTTGATTTCCTCAAGGTTCGTGCATTCCTTAAAAGCATTGGTTTCAATCTTCGTCAGACTTTCAGGAAGACTGATATGGGTCAAGTTGCCGCAACGGCTGAACTCACTTTTCACGATGGTCGTCCAGCCTTCGGGAATTGTAAGTTCAGTTAGACCCGAACAACCATCAAAGACATAACCGATATCTTGCATCTCGTAACTGACCGCAGTGAAATCATGAGGCAGGACAAGTCCTTCAATACTCGAACAATCAGCAAACGCCCACGACCCGACGTTAATAGCCTCAGGAATTGACAGTATGCCCGTTATTCCCGTACATTCAGCGAAAGCATAAGGCCCAATATAGTCCAAAGAATCGTTCAAAGTCAAACTGGTAAGACCTGAGCACCCTGCGAAAGCATAACCTTCGATAGTTTTCAAACCTTCGGGCATCACCAAGTCGCCAGTTAGTCGGGAACAACCAGCAAAGCAACGGTACCCGATGGTATCCAACGCTTGCGAAAGCACAAGATGGTCGAAGCAATCGGCGAAGGTTGCGACAGATTCAGGCATATTCATATAAGGGGGATAATTGGTATTGCCCACCTCAACCACCGAATTGGGCAGGATAAGGTCGCCAGAGAAGCCCGTACAATTGGCAAAAGCGTCAAATTTGATATGGGTCACCGTTGACGGGAAATCAAGTGTTCCCGTTAGGCCAGTGCAATCACCAAATGCAAATTCGCGAATCTCCAACAACCCCTCAGGCAAAACCAACCTCGTGAAACCAGAACATTTGTAAAAAGCCTGTTCCCCAATAATCTTCACCGTTTCAGGGATTTCAAGGACACCTTCCAGGCCGCTGCAGAAACGGAAGGCAAGGTTGCCTATTTCCGTCACCGTATAAGCAACGCCTTCGTAGGTCACCATTTCAGGAATGAAGAGGAATCCTTGGGCATTTTCGCCGTCCACATGACCCACTACTCTCACTCGTGGAGGATCTGTACTGATGATGTCGTACAACAAATCGCCATATTGGAAATCGGATGACGAGTTTTGCATCACGAAATTCGCCACATAATCGCCACCATCCTCCACATGGAAAGTATAGGTGGCATCAGTGGAGACCACGGTGTCGTTTCTGGTCCAATTCACAAAGGCATAGCCAGTATTAGGTGTGGCTGTCAGGGTACAAGCCTCGCCGTAGGCAAAAGTGCCCCCTCCTGTCACTGAGCCGTATTCAGAAGGCATGGCGGTGGCTGTTATCGTATGGTCGCCAAAATATTTGTCCAAATCGAAAGTCAAACCACGATAGAAGCAATCGTTCGGATTCGTGTCTTCATTCATAATGTAGGCACCTGCTTCCGGGTCTTCCTCGACAACGACGACAAGTTTGTTGCCGATGACCGCGGCTTGCGGATAAATCATCTCGCTGCTGTTGAATGCCGCGTTGTTCGTCAGATGAACCTGGCGACTCCAAGTGACGCCATTATCGGTGGAGTAGCTTGCGAACAGGTGAGAATAATAGTTTTGGTTTTCATCTTTATGGTTTTCGTCCAATCCACACCAAACGGCAACCCATTTGTTGTCGCCAGCTTTGCACAGCACTGGGAAGGCGCAAATGCCTTGCCCATAATCGCCGTGGGCACGCCTCGGGTTGTCATAAATGAGGGGGAAATATCCGAAATCATCAGAGTCGTCCACAAAACCATCATCGGTCAAAGGCGTGCAGTATCCGAAATACTCCGGCCAAAAATCATGGGTTCTGTCAGACCAGAACCAAGAGCGGTGGATGTCCTGATTGAGATAGGCACTGTCCATCACGAATGGCTCGTTGGGGGTCAGGTTGCCGGGAATCGCGCTTACGGCCGTAGTGCCATCGCCATGGTAAGGCATAGTCTCATACCAATAGGCGACACCGCCGAATTCAAGGAAATTCTGGAGATCCCCTTGTTCGCCAAAGTGCCCATTGTACTCGTACAGCACATGCAGTTGATGCTGATCATCCCATTGGCAGGATGTCCAGCGGGGATAGAAAAACGTCTTTTGATAATTATCGAAGCCAAAAGGATTGGGATGTTGATAGAACAATATTCTCTCCCATGTCTCACCGTCATCGTAGCTACAGAGCACCATTCCGTCAGACCAGCCGTTGTTGACCACTAATGCAAGACAGTTGTCGTCGGTGGTCTCCATCCAATAGCAGGAGTTGCCTTTCCAAGACAGACTGTACTCATCGCTCATGTAAGGCAACACGATGTTCTGTTTGTCCCACGACTGTCCGCCGTCGGTCGAGCGGAAATAGAGGACAGGCTCGTAAGCACCCTCGGCACCAGGCACGTTGTAGTGTCCGCTGGCGTTGGCGACAATGTGGATGATGTCGCGATTGGGCCCTGAGGTCATCACCGCTGGCCAACAAGGGTTATAGGTATTGTCGAGTTCTCCGACAGACGAAAGCGAGTTCGGCACGATGTTGTCCTTGTCGGGAGCAATGTAAACCCTACAAGTGGCTGCGCTGATATGGGCAGCGATGACAAGGCCGTTCTCGCCATACTGGGCTATGGAGCCGAAACTTGTCTGTTCATTCTCGACGCGACCGCCAGAAGGAGTCCAAGTATCGGTGTTGGCATCGTAAGTGCAGATGGCGGTGCCACGGTCGGAGAAGTCGGTGGTCGAAGCAACGGTAAACGCGAAACTGACCTTTCCGTCGGGCCATATTTTGGTCCAGTTTCTGGCTCCAGCGTTTGACTGCCAGTCATACGTAACATGGTCGAGTATGCCGTTTCTGTTGTTCTGTGCCAACGCTGGATAGCCAAAGCACACAAGGCAAAGGAATAATACTAGTTTTTTCATTGTTGTATGTTTTTGATTGTTACTTATCTATTTGTTTCGACCTGTAGGGCTGTCGTACCACGGCAGCCGCTTGTCGTCATGGCTGAACAGGCGGCTGCCACGGTGTGACAGCCCTACAAGCTGGCGATTAACGCACCACAAATTTTCGTGTCGTGTCGTCTATGGTAATGAAATACATTCCTTCCGGCAAATTGGAGACATCAATCTGTTGGTTTTCAGTGGTGATTTGACCTGTCATTAAGGTTTGACCCATGAGGTTGGTAATATGATAGGTCTGGTTTTGTAGAGACGCAAAATTTTGCGTCTCTACAAACAAGACGTTGTGGGTCGGATTGGGATAAAGGGCAAACAATGCTGTTGGTTCATCGATTCCGTTGTGCAGATTGGCGTAGATGGCATCGCAATTGTCACGGTCGACGGTGAAGAGCAGGTTGCCATAGTTCCAATAGCAACGCAGTCCCTGCACACGGTAGCCCTTGCCGCGTGTCATCAGTCGCTCGGGGAAGAAACTACTGAGGTGGCCGACACCGCACACAATGGTGCCGCTGAAGAGGTCATCCTCGTCGCTCACCCTAAGCATCCTGAACGTTTGGCCTTCATAGTAGTATTGATTCACCGCGTCCACATGCATCGTGAGGGTTTCCGTGCCAACCTTGATGACCCAACTGTCGCCTTGTTGGGCACTAAGGTCATACAGCACGGTAAACTCTTCCAATTCACTGTTCCACCAATACACCAAATTATCCTCCATGTAGAGGTATTCGCGCGTCACCTCCTGATGCTCGCCCTTATCATATAAGGTGTTGGTACGGATGATGATTTGTACATCCTTATGGTTAACGGTTGTGTCAGCGACATACTCCAAATGCTGATAGGTGACGTTGCCATACTCGTCCACGATTTCGTAATACCATTCGGAACCATGAAATTCTATCAAACCACTACCGCAGTCTTCGACGAAAGTATCTTCCGAGAAATAGCGAGTCCAATCCGACAAGAGATAATCATCCTTGAACCCGCATGGAACTACTATTCGACTGACTGTTTGATAGGCAAGTGGTGGAAACGCATCAGCGGCCAATGTTGGAGGCACGGCGGCCATGGAAACAATCGTATCCAATGCTGAATCCGACCAAAAAGCTTCACGACCAATGCTTTCAACAGAACTCCCAATAACAAGATAGGATAGACTACTGCAAGCAATAAAAGCCATTTGGCCAATGTTAACTACAGAATTAGGAATCACTACCCTTTCCAACTTATCACAACCAAAGAAAGCATCCATTCCAATAGAAAGCAGTCCTTCGGAAAAATCAACTGAGGTCAGATTCCTACAATTAGTAAAGGCATCTTCTCCAATGGTGTCGCACGATTGAGGAATAGTGATTGAGCCCAAACTCTCACAATGACTAAATGCTGTCCTTCTGATGGCCGTAATGCCATCGGGTAACACGATTTCGGAAAGGTTTGTGCAATGGTCGAACAAGCTTTCAGCGATTTCAGTGACATTTTCCGACATACTGACCGATGACAAGGCGGAGCACCCATGAAATGCACCATTCAAGATGGAAACCACAGAGTTTGGAATGCTGACCGAAGTCAAATGATTAAGACCCGAGAAAGCATATTGTTGTATTTCGATAACCGAGTTGGGAATGACTAGACTACCAGACAATCCTGAACAACCCGAAAAAGAACCCAATCCGATATAATTCAGGTTTTCAGGCAAGACCAATGTCCCTGTCAAGCCACTGCAATCCTGAAAAGCACCTCTTTGTATTTCCATAATCGTATTAGGCAACAAAAGTTCTCCACTGAGGTTGCTACAATTATCAAAACAATAGATACCAATAACTTCCAAGGAGTCGGGCAAAATGAGATGTCCGTCAAATCCCTCACATTCACTAAACACGCCATAAGGGGTATATTCATTTGAAAAACCTAATCTTTTTACAGAATTTGGGATGACAAGATCGCCTGTAAAGCCACTGCAACCATAAAACGCACCCACTTCAATTTCCGTCACCGAATTGGGAATAGTCAATGTTCCGGTCAAACCAGTGCAGCCACTAAACACTTTGAATTGAATTACTTCCATTGAATCAGGCAAAACAAGAGTACCATTGAATCCCCTACAATCCGCAAAGGCCTCATTTCCAATCGTTCTCACAGAATTTGGGATGACAAGGTCGCCCGTAAAGCCATCACACCCACCAAAAGCTCGTTCCCCAATTTCTGTTACCGTATTGGGAATCACCAAGTTTCCCGTTAAACCAGAACAAGCCTCAAACGCATTATTCTTTATCAGGGTCACAGTGTAATTAATCCCTTGCCAAGTCACTGTCTCTGGGATGTTCAATTCTCCAGTTGGGTATGGAGCATTCACATGTCCATCGACACTCACGCACGGTGGGTTGGTGCTGATGATGGTGTAATACAACGAGCTCTCTTCATCAAGGAACGTCGTTCCGATGGTGCCACCAGAATGAGTGTTTATGTAGCAACTGTTGAGTTGTGGATTTTGCCAAATGGGATCCTCGTCTTCATAATAGCAAAGCAGGTCGTATATCCCACCCACTAAAACTCGTGAGCCAGAATGGAGAAGCCCGTATTCGCTGCCTATCCCTTCAATCCATGTTTCGTACTCATCCATCAGATAGCCACCATCCTTATATTGGAAATCATATCTCTTCCTGACAGTTCCGTCATCGAGAATGGTGTCGCTTTTCCTGAGCAGCAACAGACAGCTAGATTCACCATAACATATTGAATCACCAGGTTCTATGGAGAAATCGTACAACAAAGTTTCGCTTTCAAAAGTATGATTCCATCTGTATTTGCGAGAAAAAACTTGTCTTTCGTTGGTTTCCCTAAGCAGGCCCCACAAACCCCAATTGTCGTATTGTTCGCTCTGCGTGGTTAGCAGTTTTTTGTATGTCGTTCCATCCACAACCGTGTCACCTTCCAACTTGTAGGCATCGGTGACGCGATTGATGGGAGGCCAAGGCACATAGGTAAGTACCACATTCCATTGCTTGCCTTCGGCAATGATAGGTTCAAGCTGTTGTGCTTGCATTGTTGCCATTCCCGCCATCAGCAGGACTAGCAGGATAATAAATCTTTTGTTTTTCATAGGTCTAATTATTTGATTGTTATTTATTTTATTTCGTTATTTGGATTGCTTCGTTCCTCGCAAATCGAAGATTCGACGTAGTCAATGACGCGAAGCGCGTCATACAGCATTGACGATTTCCTCAAACGTACGGTTGTCGTCGGGGAGGTTCATCTTCATTTGCTTGATGCGGGTCTTTCGTTTGTAGTAAGAGTCGGTCTGGGTATCCAACAGGATGGAAATCACCTGATTGGAGAAACCGTTCTTAGAGAGGCAGCAGATGCGCACATCCCACGTGCCTAACTTCGGATAGAGTTCGAGGAGACGTTGCGAGAAGCCGTCATAGACCAAATCGGTGAGACTGATGAAGTCGGCCCAGTCGGTGTCGGTGAGGGCGAAGTTCATTGATTCGGCGGTCACTTGGTCGACGAGACCTTGCGCCGTAGCGTAAATTTTATTGCGTCCCATGATTTTGTTGGTCATCATCAACTCCCGCTGCGAGAGCGTCTGACGGTCGCGACGGAGGTCGTCGTTGGTGCGGATGAGGTTCTCCATATCGCTCACCAACTCGTGGATGCGGTTTTGGTCGCGCTCCATTTGGCCGCGGAACTGCTCCATGGCTAACTTGTGGTCGCTTACCTTCTTTCTCACAATCAATACAATGACGAGAATGGCAATCACTGCAGCGGCGATGATGAGCCAGAGTTTCAGGCTGCGGTTGCGGAGCAGGCTCTCCATCTCGCTCTTCTGGGCTTTCAGCTCGTATTCCGCTTTGAGGCGTTGCAGGTTCTCGGAGGCGTGTTCTTGGTCGCTCTGCATCATGTTTTGCGTGAAAAGGTCTTGGTACTCAATGGCTTTCTCGTAGTCGCCTTCATTGTAGGCGATGGCGTAAAGCGTTTGGTACACCGACATTTTCAGTCAGGCGCGCTCGCTGCGGAGGGCGGCATTGAGGTAAGGTTTACCTTCGGCGTAGTTCTTTGTGTAGTAATATAGCACGCCCATCGTCATGTTGGCGATGTCCGTGTTGTTGTCGTCAAGCTCGCCCTCCAAAGCGCGTCTGACGCAGGTCATGGCCTCGGGGAAATTGCCCACAGGCAAGTAATAGTCTCGGCCCATCTCAAGGTAGATGTCGCTCTGCATCGCCTTGTCATCCAACAAAGTAGCGATGCTGAAAGCCGTGTCGTAATAGCGTTTGGCTTGGGCAAACTGCTCTAACGACTTCGCCACGCGGCCACAGTTGCGCATGGTGGTCATCACCTCGGCGGAGTCATCAATCTGGCGGAAGCAGGCGATGGCTTCGCGGTGCATCGTGAGGGCATCGTCGAAGAGACCGTGCTTGTTGTACATCGCGCCGAGGTTGTCCTTGAGTTGACCTTCCAAGCGGAGGTTTTCGGCAGTCGGTTCGCAGCCTTCCATCAGCGACAAGGCTTGCAGGAAGCGTTCGGCGGCCTCTTCCGAGAGGCGTTGTTGGCGCAACGCGGTGCCTTCTTCATATAAGGTACGCGCACGCTCGTAGCGTTTTTCTGGCGTGTCGCAGGCGGTCATCATCGCGCCCAAGGCGACGGCCAAGAGAATGAGAGATTTTAGTTTTGCGTTCATAGGCTGTATCTTTTTGACTCGGGACTTCGGGACGCGGGACGCGAGACGTGGGTTGTCCCGTGTCTCGCAGTCTCGCAGTCTCGTGTCCGACATCGCAAAAATATACAGAAAAAAGCCTTGTCAAGAGGTTTTCGGGGCCTCTCCAATTTTTGTCCCTATGATTTTTGGTTTGTCCAGATTTAAAACACTGGTTTTCAACGAAGTGAATTTTATAGGGACAAAATTTTGTCCCTATGATTTTTGGGGAAAGCGGGCAAAAAAGAGCAAAAAAAACAGTCGAAAAAGGGTAATTACACAAAAGATGTTACACTTTTTGTGTTACACTAAAAGTGTAATCAAAAAGAAGAGTTATTCTTCCTCGTTCCGCTCCTTCACAATCTCCTTTGGATGAAAAAAATGCCATCACTTTGTAAAACTTATAAAGAAACCCTTATTTTTGCAGCGAAAATTTCGCGACGAAAATTTCGTGACGAAAATTTCGTGTTTTTAGAACGATGTCGTATGTCTATAAATTGAGCAAAAATGACAAATAAATTACAGGAAATCAATCCGTTTTCAGTACTCGCTTACCTTGGCAAAGACTACTTCTGTGACCGTGAAAACGAGACAAAAGAGCTGTTGGAAGCCCGAAAAAACGGGCGAAACGTAACCCTTTTAAGCCCAAGAAGGATGGGGAAGACTGGGTTAATCAAGCATGTTTTCGCACAATTGAACCCAAAAGAAGTCATTTGTCTGTATGTCGATTTGGACCAAACCACTTGCCTTGCCGACTTGGTAAAAGCCTTTGGCGAGGTGGTGATGAAGAAAACCGGGGTACCTTCGGAGCGTGTTTGGAAGGAAATCTTGGCTTGGTTCAAGTCGTTTCGTCCAGTGATGACTGCCGACCCTGCCACTGGAGCACCCCAAATCGGCCTCGATGTACAGCCTACAGCAGCAGAAGCCTCATTAGGCGAGTTATTCGGCTGGTTGGAGAAGTCGAAACTGCCTTGTTATGTGGCTTTCGATGAATTTCAGGTCATCACCGATTATCCCGAACCGAAGATGGAAGCCCTGTTGCGTAGCCATATTCAACACCTCACTAATGTCAATTTCATTTTTGCGGGAAGCCAAAAGCACCTGATGACCGAAATGTTCATGGCGGCCAACCGACCGTTTTTCCAAAGCACGCAAATGTTTCCGCTGTATGAAATCCCCGAAGACGCTTATTTCGATTTCGCGCAATGCCATTTCGAACAACACAAGCAAACAATGCCGCGAGAGATTTTCCATCAGTTGTACACAACCGTTTACGGCCACACTTGGTACATCCAATGTGTCCTTAACCGGCTTTACCAATACGGCATACGCC
>JAEEGK010015862.1_pt1 | contig 16625 bp, 13 predicted proteins | sample 8958771 | NCBI WGS metagenome assembly JAEEGK01 (sample SAMN16246547, study PRJNA631951) | gut metagenome | biome: gut microbiome; feature: rumen; material: SC-attached | host: Bos | place: Iran: Karaj | collected 2018-10 | reverse complement strand
GGATTTTTTTAATGTTTTTCCGCTTTTTATAGTAAAAATCCGCGAAAAATTTCTTTTTTCGCGGATTTTTCTCTATAACGTACCGAAAGCTGAATTCATTTCCCGGATTTTGACCACGGATTACCGGGGGGAACTCAGATATTGTTACTGCTTTTTCTTTTTGCGCAGTACCATTTCACCGTTCCCCTGAATATCAGGCAGCTTTTTCGCCAGCGTCATTAAATCGTCATAAACAGCAGTAGCCTGATTTTCATCTTCCTCTGTCAGGGCATGTCCAGTGCGCACCAGATAATTTTCTTTTATACCGGCGGCCTTTCCACACACAACATCAGAAACTTTATCCCCTACCATTATTGATTTTGATAAGTCGATATTGTTAACCCTTGCAGCTTCAAGAATAAGACCTGGCTTAGGCTTACGGCAGTCACAATCACAACGGTACTTGCCGACACCGGCGGTCGGATGGTGCGGACAGTAGTATATGCCAGCGAGTTCGACCCCCCGGTCGATAAGGCACCAGTCCATCCATTCAGTTAACTTTAGAAACTCATCTTCGGTATAATAGCCTCTGGCAATTCCCGACTGGTTTGTCACAACAACCAGCAGATAGCCTTTATCCTGAAGAATCTTCAATGCGTCAATCACATCTTCAATAAATTCAAAATCATCAATTGTGTGAACATAATCCTTCTCCACATTGATAACTCCGTCCCTGTCTAGAAATATTGCCGCTTTTTTCATTGCCTGTTCCTATAACTTTCCACTGTGCTAGAATTATTAAAATAAAATGCTTTATGTCTGCGTTAGACGTTTTCTCTACAGCAAAAGACTCCGTTCTGCTGTGAGGTGTCAGGTATAACCTCTGCTACACGTTACACGTACTGCTGCCTATGTTTATCTGTTTATCCGGTTTTCCGGACTGCTGAGACATAAATTGCCGGACGGATAATCAGCATGTATACAGACATTATAGCAAAATAACAGGTTTACTTGTTCTTTTACTCCTGGCAACTCTTCTCCATCCAAAAACCGGACAAACCATGATATCAAGACATGTAGTATTCATTGACACTGAAAACGCCCCCCTCCACGGAGAATCGCTCTTTAGAATCCTTTCCGTAACACTTGACGCATTATCCTCACATGAACCTGATTATGACCCCGGTAAGGATATTCTTTTTTTTGCCAATGACAGAATTGCCGACATCCGCGCCTTGGAGAACGATGATTTATCAGACAGAGTCATTCCGGTACCGGTAAATCTTAATAACCTCCAGTTATACCTGGGAGTTACGAGAGATATTGTTATCATTAAACAGGAGCGTTTTAATGCCAACCAGATTTATTCTCTTTTCGGCTGTCTCAGCCGTACCGGTGTACTTGTGGTTATAACCCCGGTTCCGCAAATTCTTCAGTCCTTTTTTAAAAGTTATTCACTGCCCGGAGTTTTTAGCTTATTCACAGTTGAATCTCTGTTAAACCATTCCCAGAAAATTCCTTCCATGCATCCTTTAAAGGGGGCTTCCCGGAATGAAAACCTGTCCCTTACAGACAAAGACTTTTTCTCTTTAGATGATGAGCAGCAGGCTTTTATTACATATGCGCAGCAACTACTCCTTTCAGGGAGAAATTTTATTCTGCACCTCAACGGAAATCGCGGTAGCGGTAAAACAACGGCTGCAAGATGTCTTGTTGATATTCTTGTGAAGAAGATGTTTAAACCCGGTGTACTGAATGGCGGTTCCCGTGAACTGCTTCCTGCTTACGAAAGCATTAAAGGGATTTTTCATATTACCATAGAAAACTACTGTGAATATGTTAATAAAACTGATCTATTAATAATAGAAGAGGCGGCTGCCATCCCTCTGGCCATTCTGGAAAAAATACTTAAGAATTTTAAAAATACAATTCTGGTGACCACCGTTTCCGGCTACGAGGGTTCTGCCATGGGGGTAAAAAACTACCTCTACGGCAAATACGAAATTCAGTCATTTCATCTGTCAAAACATCACCGTCATCATCATGATAGAGCCGCAGAAATTATTGATACGATTTTTTTTAATTCACCTGATACCCACATAGTTAACCACAATCATGTACACAATCAAAAACATCCTATTAATATAGTTAAAACCGGTAATATTAATAGTGTACCTGTGATGAAATCCCACCGAAACTCAGACAATAATCATTGTGTGCATTCCTCTGACATTATCTACTTTTCGTCTAGCGGACGGGAACTCCTAAAAACCGTAGCAGGACAGTCTGTGCTGAACAGCATTAACAGCCTTCTTAAGGATAATCATTACGAACAGACGCTACAGGATTTAATCAGATGGATTGAGCAGGAGGAGACTTTTTTTGTTTTTGCTATAAAAGTTCCGGACGAAGATTTATTAAAAACAATGGAGAGTCATCGTAACGGCACACTGAATCAGGTAACAGACTGCCAGAAAAATGCTTTCAGAAAGTATCTGAATGATAATAACAATAATAGAGACAATAATGGAAAATCACCTGCATCTTCATGTATTACATCTCCATGCATTAATAGTATATCTGAAAAAACTCATCTCCGTTATTCAGATACTGAAAATGAACTCTTGTCATTTCTACAATCCTGCAACGGAATAGGAAATCACCGGATACTGATGACAGGCGTTGCCGTTGTCACTTCTGAGGGACCGATAGATATCAATCTTACCGCAGAAATAATGAACGGCACCCGTCAACCAAAAAACAACTTATGTCCTCAGGTACTGATAACACAGTGCGGAATAACGGAGGCTGCCGCATATAAATATCTGCGGGTTGAAAGAATTGCCGTGATTCCGGAATACAGACGAAAAGGAGTTGCCTCAGGTATTCTGTCCAGAATAAGAGAAAAAGCCTACTGTGTAGGAGCATCATACATCGGAGCAAGCTTTGCCATAAATAAAGGTACCGCTGCTTTCTGGCAGCATAATAACTTTATCCCCGTAAATCTCGGTTTACAGCCGGATAATGCCAGTGGCAGAAGATCTCTTATGATGCTGAGTACCGTTGAGACTTTGCCCAAGAATAATATTTACATGAACAATTCTGGGGCTGTCTCAGAAAATGTTTCTGAAAAAATCATAGTAACATCTGATGTCCGTGAATACCTGAATAACAACATGGATAAATACCATCAGGAGAAAAAAACAGCTAGTTATAAAAAACTGAAACCGTCAGAAAAATTACTGCTCAACGCAGCCTATTTGTTCAGGCTTAAACTACCGTTTATCATATCCAGTATGAATTTAACAGTCGAGACAGAAATTCTCTCGGATTTATGTCGCTGTGATCTTCATAAAGCTGCATCATTCTGCGGACTTTCTCCAATACCTGAATTCCTTTCGGCAGTTACAGATGATGATTATGATAAAATCCCGCATAGTCAATTCACGGGTATTGATAATGAAGTGGCCGGTCAATCATGCTGCAGTCCGGAGGATTATAGCTACCCCGACGCATACTGGCTTAAAAAGCATATCCGCGAGGTAATTACCTCCATTGCGGAAGGAAACCACAGTCTGCTACACAGTCTTTGGGAGATACACTGTATTCACAAGGCATTTAAGAATAGCAGCCTCATCGAACACGGTAATAGTCAACGGAACCTGACTGATAACGAACAATCAGAAGGAACCGCACCCCTCAATAAAGGACAGGGCACAGATCGTGGAGAAAACCGTAAAAATGAAACAAATCACGGCTCTGAACTGTCCAATGATGAAAACATTGCTTTAGAATTATTTTTATCGCACGGTATGAATCAAAAACAGGCCCTGGAAAAACTTCTTAATTTAAACGGAACCAGAGCCGTCCAGAAAAAATTAAGACTTATTATTGCGCACATATGGAAAAATGGTAATGACAGAATCAGTTAATATTCTCGTAGTTGATGATCACGCAGACATCCGTGATCTTATTAAACGTTTTTTAGAACAGCATTGCTTTACTATCTATACAGCACAGGATGGTCAGGAAATGCGCAGCATCATGAGTGAGACTCATATTGATCTCATTGTTCTGGATATCATGCTGCCGAAAGAGGACGGTCTTTCTATCTGCAGAAGACTGAGAGAGGAAGGAAACAACATTCCTATTATAATGCTGACTGCAATGATTGGCGAAACAGACCGTATTATCGGTCTTGAACTGGGAGCTGACGATTACCTTACCAAACCTTTCAATCCCCGTGAATTACTGGCCCGAATCAAAGCTGTTCTTAGGAGAGCAGATAATCAGATAAAATCAGAAACGACCAAGAAAAAAAGTATTAAATACTACAAATTTAATGATTGGACTCTGGACGTATTAAAAAGAGAACTTATAACCGCTGATAATACCGTTATCTCCCTCTCCACAGCAGAATATGAATTATTAATCACTTTCCTGCAACATCCTCAGGAAACACTGTCAAGAGATCAGCTGCTTGATCTCGCAAGAGGCAGAGAGGCCCAGGTGTTTGATCGCTCAATTGATACTCTGATCAGCAGATTACGCAAGAAGCTGAAGAATGATAATGATAATGCGGCAGAAATAATCAAGACCGTATGGGGCGGAGGTTACTGCTTTATTGCAGAGGTTTCCAATGATCAAGATAACTAAATTATTTCCACAGACCCTGACATGGAGGCTGATACTCACCTCTATTGTCGTTCTTTTTTCTGTACAGCTTATTATCATCACCGTATTCATGCTCGATATGAGACGGTCTCTCGCTGATACTAACTACCGTATAACTCTAACGCGAATAATCAGTACAGTGAGAGTTCTAGACCACAATGATCCGTCCATATACCACGAATTCATTAAAACCAGAATATCTCACGGTTTATTTGCCAATATATCCACAAATCCGGTTATTCCTGAAAACAGAAATCATGGTTATGAGGATCGAATCAAAAGTGAAATAAATGATGAAAACAGGGAAATTTACATAAGAGCCGACTCCATCAACGATATCAGCACGGAAAAGTATGTTATCCCGAGAGAAGGCTCTGTTATCTCTGATTTTCATTATCTCGATCATAATAGAAAAATAGTGCCAGAACCGGTCGATGCTGAAAAGCCCCAGACCATGCATCTTGATAATGTTGCCAGTATAAATGACAATAATCCGTTCGACGATAAGGTACTGCCGGCTCAGCCTCCCCGCAGATCTAAGATTTACCTCTATGGTTCAATCAAACTGAAAACCGGTTACTATCTAACTTTTGTAGGGTACGAACCGGATACCCTTTTACCCCGTCTGTCGTCTATAACCATATACTGCATTTCTCTTGTTACCGTAATAGGCACCCTGCTCTTTTACCTGTTGGTTACCGGATTAACCAGACCACTTAAGAAACTCATGTATCAGGCGGTAAGAATAAGTTCCGACTATAAAACCGCCCCCTTGGAAATTCAGGGACCGAAGGAAATTCAGGATTTACAGAAATCATTTAACAAAATGCAGGAAAATCTGGTTAACTTCATTGACGACCGCACAAGAATACTTGCATCAATATCTCATGATCTTAAAACCCCTCTTACCAGTCTGCGTCTCAGAAGTGAATTTCTTGAAGACAGCGAAGACACTCAGAAGATGAGAGAGACCATTGATACCATGACTAAAATGGTCAAGGCAACCCTGCTTTTTGCCCGCGGGGACGAGCAGACAGAGGAAGCCAGGGAACTGCACCTTCCAAGCCTCATTGAAAGCATCTGCAACAACTATATCGATACCGGAAAGGATTTAACCTACGAGGAACAAGGAAACTTCCGCAGATCACTGAATTTCTACTGCAGTACAACCGATATTCACCGTCTGCTGCAGAATCTCATTGATAATGCCTTTCAATACGGAAGCGCCGTCAAGGTTATCTTTAAGGAGACAGATAAGGCCATTAGTATTCAGGTAATCGATAACGGACCGGGAATTCCGGAAGAAAAAATTAAAGATGTTTTTTCCCCGTTTATGAGACTCGATGAGGCTAGAAATACAAGCGATGCCCACGTCGGTCTGGGACTGTCCATTGTACGCAATATAGTCATCAAACAGGGGGGTACCATCAAACTCAGCAATATTAAGCCTCACGGTCTGTCTGCAGAAATTATCTATAATCACCGTTCCGTATGTGCAGGAGGTTTAAAATAGTTTTTCAGTAAGGAATCTCCTAGAACCGGCTTTGCGTTTCTCCCGGAATTCTAACTCATAAAATTCTCAGCCTGTTTCTCCTGATGTACTCCGGTACAGAGCGGGAAACAGGCTATCCTTTACTCTGCCAACTGACTCCTTCAAGAGATTCATCTGACAAAAAAATGTGGCCAAACATAAAAATACAGCAGCAAAGCACCTCCTTTACAGTCCAGGAGCCGGATATACCTGTTATTAAAAAATTTTATAAATAGAATAGATTAATATACAAATAAACGATGCAGAATTATTTCCGGCCGTTATCTTTTTCTTTTTATAAATATTCTAGTTTATAATATGCAACAGAAATAAATATTTATGTTTTTAACTTTTATTATATTTTTAACTTTCAACATTTATAGAATAGAATCATTGTTTTGCCTTGGGTGCAATGATTATTCTTCACGTAATGCCGGACTATATTACATATGCCTCTAACACTTCTGATATCTTTTGCCGAGGCCTTCATACTGACAGTTCTGGGGGCTTATTTCTTACCTTTAAACCAGTCTTCTTTTTTAAGCATCTGCTATTTTTTTGCAGCCTCTCTAACCAATACAACGCTGCTGTTATTTCTCGTAAATACCATGCTGTTCTATCCTTTTCATATACTTGGTTTGAGAAAAACCTCCTTTGGGGCCGCCTTTACGGTTTTTACCGTAATAACCATTTTAGCCGTAACAGATTTCCGTGTATTTGCCATATACCGTTTTCACATCAACGCCTCTATGATAGACCTGTTCATTAATGACGGCGGTGATGTATTTACATTTTCATTTGAAATGTGGGTAACAATTGCCTTTTACTGTCTGCTTCTTTTAATCCTCTCTTTTGTGACCATTGCAGGATGCTTTAAATTAATCACCAGTCCCGCAGTCAGAAAACTTATTAAACCAGCTGCCGTAACAACAGCAGTACTCCTTTTATGCTGCAACCTGATGCATGCGTACAGCAAAGAGGCTAACGTATCACGGATATACAGAACATCAGAAATCATCCCGTTCTATTATCCTCTTACCGCAAGCAAGCTATTGAAAAAACTTAATCTTGCCAATAATGACGCCATAGATTTAACACCTTCAGAAAGCGCTATCAATTATCCCCTTAATCCGCTTAACTACAAAAATGAAAAACGACTCCTTATAAACGGCCGGTTACCGAATATATACATGATATACGTTGACAGTCTCCGTGCAGATACTGTTAACAAAGATGTCATGCCGAATCTCGCCGGTATCGCAGAAGAAAACATTGTTTTTAAGAACCATCTTTCTGCCGGTAACGCTACACGAAACGGAGTATTTACAATTTTCTATGGTTTACCAGGAAGCTACTGGACCCGCATGCTGAATGCAGGCACTCCGTCAGCTCTAGTTACAGCACTGCAGCACCAGGGATACAGCGTTCAGGCCTTTGCCGGAGCCCAGTTGTACAAACCGGAATTCAATAAAACAGTGTTTTCATCCGTAGATAACCTGCGTTTATCATCAGAAGGAAACAATGTTACTGAAAAAGATCGACATGCCGTTGATGATTTCAAAAAATACGTGACAAATAACGGACCTCAGGAACGTCCTAAGTTTGCCTTTGTTTTTCTGGATAAACTCCATTCAATGCAGATTGAAAATGATGAATCCAAATTCAAGAAGTACAATACACCATGGACACAACCTGACTATCTGCAGATAGATAACCATTTTGATTCCGGAATAATTCACAATCTGTATCGCAATGTTGCCTATGCCATAGATGACAGCATAGGTAAACTTGTAAATTACTTAAAAGAAAATGGTGAATGGAACAACAGTATCGTTATTTTCTCATCAGACCATGGGAACGAATTCAACGATAACGGTCTGGGATATTACGGACATAACTCGAATTTTACCAGGGCGCAGATACATATTCCCCTCATTATTCACTGGCCGGGCAGAGAACATCGCGAATACAATCATATTACCAGCTCATTTGACATTACCGCCACAATTCTTCCGGAGGTACTTGGTGTAACCAATAAAACCACAGATTACTCCATCGGCAAATCACTTTTTGACACAACTCCAAGGGATATACTGATAAGTTCAAGCTATCTGGAGGATGCCATTATTACCGATGATCATATTATCCTGATAAGTTCAGTAAACGGCATAAGTCTCAAAGACAATCACTACCACGAACTTGATCGTAAATTATCTGCCGATGACAAAAATCTGATTAAAAAGAAACTGGACATTGATCGTACCTACGTAAGGCATGACAACTAAACAGCCGTCTTATTAATCATAGAAACCATAACCAAAATTCAGGAAAAAATTAAACAAACAAAAAAGGATGACCTTTCAAAAGAGAGTAGCCATCCTTTCCTTTACAAATCACTAATTAAAAATACTTCACGGAAACGCTGTATGAAATATATCTGATATAGATCCGGAACATTCATTCAGATAAACATCTGTGTTAAATTTCGTCTTCAGGGGTGTAATCACTCTTTATCAGTCAGAATCTGCTTAACATAATCGTTGTATGACAAATCGGAATCCTCTCCGGTACTCCATCCATCGTAGGCAATCTCGTACTGATTGCAGATATTGATAAGACTAATCATATCTTCAGTAATAGCCTCCTCATCAAGACAGTCATAAATAATTGACACATCAACAGCAAAGAATACTTCGCCAAACTGCTCATCAGTTAATTCTTCTGGTTCAAAGATAGTTACTTCATCGTCAAATTTGTTATTTACTTCAACAGCAAATTTTTCAAGATTATCAAATTTTAATGTGGAGAAAAAATGAACGATCTCGTAATCAGCATCCTCAGGAACCTTATCCTTGCGCATCTGCTCGATAATTTCATGAGTCATTTTACGATACTTTTCAATACTGTTGTTTTCAGCAAAATCCTTTATAGTTGATAAAGGTACATAATCAGAATTTTCAATATCCTGGTACATAATATTCACATCCTTAATTCAAATGTGGAAAAAAATTATTCAATGTAAAATACACACATCGTGAACAGTATAGTGCCGGGCGTTAACATCAGATTATCGTTCCGGAAAATTTTAGCATTCGCTCCCAGCAATATTTCCTGATATAGTTTAACTTATAAATCGCAGTTACGCATCTGGCGGGCATACTCACCAGCGGTCTTTTCAACATTTTTTGCCAGTTTAATTAGCGACCTGTTCTTTTTATAACTTTTTTTCTTAAATCCGCCCCAGCCTTCGTGGTAATTTAAATACTGATTATAAACATCAGTAATTTTTACTCCATTGACTTTGTTGGTTTTTAATATATACCAGCTTACAAAATCCAATGCATCAGCGAAATCATCTCTAGAGGAGAAAAAACCGCCCTCTTCATCAACATACTCATCCCAGACAGGATCCTGAGCCTGCGGATAACCATAAGCTGAACTGCCTCTGCCATATGGTATAAAAAGAAACCACCTCATAGGAGGTCTAGCATCATCAACATAACCTGACTCATGGTAGATAAACGCCATCGGAATATTGATCGGAACTTTACGCTTATCAAACACCTCCTGAGCATCATTGTACCAGTTCTTTTTTTCCTTAAAAATGGCACATAAATCCTTAGGCTGTTTAGGAGGTGTGGTTGAACAGGCACAAAAGGACAAAGATAACAGCATAATAAAAAAATTTTTAAATATACGGTTAATCACATTCATACCTGTCTATAGAAGGAAATACAGAAGTTTCCTGAATTTGAATACTTTACGAGTCAGGAGTTCATAACAGATTATAACTATCTATCCTATTATTAAATAGCTTCGTCGTTTTCTTCACCGGTACGAATACGAACAACTCTGTCAACAGAAGTAACAAAAATCTTGCCATCGCCAATCTTACCGGTATGAGCGCCCTGAGTTATTGCCTCAATACAACTGTCTACATCTTCATCTTTAACAACAATTTCAAGCTTGCATTTAGGAAGAAAATCAACAACATATTCTGCACCGCGATACAGCTCAGTGTGGCCCTTCTGACGACCAAAACCTTTAACTTCAGTAACGGTCATTCCTGATATACCCTTTGAGCTTAAAGACTCTCTGACATCATCTAGTTTAAAAGGCTTAATTATAGCTGTAATCTTTTTCATAACAGATCCTTAATTAAATAACATATATTATGATTATACTTGCTAGATTAAAAAAAATAAATAAGCAAAAGCAGATCAAATTAAATTGATAAATAAACCTGTATACACTGATTAAGAAACAGCGTCGCAATTATTATATTATAGAAATTACTAGGAGAGTAAGCGTACCTGCAATCCGTGTTATTTACGCGATTGCATAACTGCATTATCATTAGCCCGTCAGCGAATTTGAGCGGAGATGAATTTGATGGGTGATAATTATTGGATAAAGCTTTTCAGCAAAGTAATGGCTGATGCTTACTTTGAGTTCTGTAGACGGATGTCTTCGATATCTCGGGCAAAGCATTCTACCGGAACCTCCGGTGACCATGGCAGAAGTTTCTCCAGATTACTGAGGACACTCTTCGGTCTGATTGAAGGTAGAACTGATAATAGCCACTTCAGGTATCTGCCAGGATTAAGACCATTGGCCTTGGCTGTCTGAACGATGGTAAACCAGCCGGCACTGACTTCGGCACCTGCTTCAGTGAAATTGAACAGAGAGTTCTTTCTTGAGATTACAAATGGACGAATGTGATTTTCAGCGGTGTTATTGTCAATATCACAGTTCCCGTCATCCAGAAATGTCTTTGCTTCATTTTCACGTTCCAGTGCGTAATTGATAGCCTTGGCAAGTCTGCCTTGTGGAAGGACAATATTGGAAGCCAGAACTCTTTTGCAGATCTCAAAAAACTTTTCCAGAACAGGTTTTGTTTTTTCCTGACGCATCTTTCTGACTTCTTCAGGATTTCGCTCACCTGCATGTTCTTCATACTCACGTTCAAACGTGAATGCATCGTCAAGCAGGCCGATTAACCGTTCAATAATCTTTGTTTCGGCATTCTTGGTATTTACGCGCAATGCAGTGACAAAATTACGTCTGATATGGGTAAGACACGAGCACATATCCCTGCCGGGCTCGTCAGCAACAACGGACTCATAACCGCTGTAGCCGTCTACATGCAGTTTTCCGGTAAAACCTTTAAGGAATTCTTTAGGATATTCAGCTTTTCTGCCTGGTTTAAAGTCATAACAGACAATTCTATGCGGGTTCCATTTGGTAGTTGCATACACCCACATATAACATTGTTTCGGTCCGGGGCTTCCTTTGACCTTGATGACTTCAATCGGAGTTTCATCAGCGTGAATGTAATGATTCTTAATCAACTCCTGTCTGAGTAACTCAACAAGAGGTGCTACCTGGTTTAGATAAACCTTTGAACACCAGTCGGATAAAACCTTGCGGGTCAGCGGAATACCAGCGTCAATCATCTGAAGTTCCTGACGGTATAAAGGCATACTGTAGCAGAACTTCTGTTCAATAACATGAGATAAGAGAGAAGCTGAAACAACTGAATGAATAAGAAGAGGAAGTGGAGACTGAGGTCTTACTATGAGTGATTTATCCTCATTACTGCAGTTGTTGCATTTGTATACAATTTTCCATGTCTTTTTGAGAGAATAATGCGCAGGAGTATACTCCAAGGTTGTAGATACTACTTCACGACCGATAGCTATCATCTGAGTTCCACATTTTGGACATGCAGAGAACTCTTCTTCTTTATTGATTACTTCATCAATGACTTCCAGACCGAGTTTTTCCAACTCAGCACTGTTCATGGTTACAATGCCAGGTCTTCTCTTTCCTTTACGTCTCTTTTTACCGATACTCTGGTCTGTGCCTGACTGTTGTTCCTCGTCATTGTTATTATCGTCGCTGTTATCCTGTTCAGACAGATCGAATTCTGAGGTTATACCGTCTTTACCCAGACCATGCACTGTTGATTCAATTTCATTGAAAACATCATCACCGGGAAATAGGCTTTCCTGTCTCGACATATCGTCTGCACGGGGATTGTTTAATTTTTTGACAATACGGCTCTCAGAGCTTTTACCAAACGCTATCTGCTTTAAATACGCTATAACATCTCTTTCTCTTTCGTGTTCAATAACAGCTCTTTTAAGAAGAGATTCAAGCTTCTCAATGCGTTCAGCCATTTTTTGATTTGATTCGAGAAGACTTTCGTAATTGTCTTTTTCAGTTTGACCGGCAGTATTCATTGCAGCTGCGATTGGCGAAATATCTCCGCTTTTCTGCTCCGGTTTTGATGCGTCAGCTGACATGAATACCCCTGATTTCTCATCTTTATAAACTAATGAATTTATGGCATGAATTATACCATAAAACATGCCTTTTTACTAGATAAAAAGCATTGAAAAACCTAATAATTACAAGGGTTTGCATGTTTTTTAATCCTTTGTTTCTCATCTGTTTTTTGGGTGCTAAAAATTACTGTCCCGGACGCATTTCTACTGCATTTTTGTCATCCATTTATGATGATTCGAAACAGATATCTACCTCAGCTTCCGGGAGGTGTTTATGCCAGCAACCTGTCAAGTTCAGCATCACTGATTATACTGGTTCGACGAGTTACTTTTTCAATCGGATTCTTTACCTCTATCTCTGCTCCCTTCAATAGCTGTTCCAATTGCTGTACCGTAATTTCCTTTGCCTCACTGGAACTTCTTGGCCACTTGAAGGTGCCTTTCTCAACCCTCTTGTACATGAGTAGAAATCCGTCTCCGTCCCAAAGCAGAATCTTAATTCTGTTCCGCATTACGCCACAGAACAAGAAGGCATTGCGTTCATAAGGGTTAAGGTGAAATTCTGATTCTACTTTATTTATCAATCCATTGATTCCCATACGCATGTCAGTTCTGCCGTATGCAATGTAGAATTTATCTATACCAGGTGTTAACCGTTCTAACATATTACAGTCTCCATAATTTTCTGCAGCAGTACTGGTGAAATTGAGTTCGTTATATTAATTACAGTTCTGTTTGCAAGCTCTATTCTGCATGCAGTATCAGAAAGATTTACCTGACTTGAAGGAACAATTGAATCAGGAACAGAAATCTCTACAAAGCAGCTACTGGAAGAATCTGACTCTATTACAGGTGTCAATTCATCAGTTTTTGGAATAAGTCCAAGCTGGCATAATCTATGAATTCGTGAATACACAGTTGAAGGAGGTAAATTATTTTGGATTGCCCATCTTTCAATACTCAGTCCGCTACTCTGGATAGCTTTGTATTGATTGAGCCATAACTGATATTTTTCTTGATTGTTCATGTGAAAGCTCCATAAAAAAACTTATGGCGCTATACTAATGGAGATTACTATCAATGGGAATAACACGGATTGCTGGTACGCTTACTTTGCTGTTATTAGCTCGCGTTTTCTTTGTTTTAACGAAAACATATCCTGATTTATTCCCCGGTGTATAAAAGTATCAGAAGATGGCTGATAAAATGTTTCTCATATATCGTATAAACAGTAAATATCAGGCTGTTTTCACCTTAATTTTCTTTCAATATTGATATTTAACATAAAAATATTTAACATCAGAGTGAAGGGGCATTCGGTCAGATCTGCCTTCCGGAATCTTTCTGTTACTAAATTTAGTATGCATTTCGTATCAGTAATGAGTTAGAGAAGTTTTCTGACTGTTGAGTTATTTTTTTTACCACGGAATATAGGTGAAGGTGTTCACTGAGTTCTTAGCCGAAGTTACGTTACAAGGAGAGATAATGAGTGAAGATATAGCAAATTTGAAAATTGATTTACACTGTCATACTAACTGTTCAGACGGTGATGATACTCCTTTTGATTTAATCAGAAATGCTTCACTTAAAGAGATAAAGGTGATAGGACTCTCTGATCATGACAATGTTAAAGCTCTTGATATAGCATATGAAGCAACCAGACAGTTTGATGTGAAACTTGTGGCAGCTATCGAAATCAGTACTCCGAAAAAAATTCATATTCAGGGTCTTGGAATCGATCCTCAAAATGAGGCTCTTCAGGAACTGATTGTTTCGCAGAAAAAGAAAAGATCTGACAGCCTGATGAAAATTGATGAAGCTCTGCGTGTTCAGAAAAAGGTTGTCGGTGCCTATGAGGCTACAAAAAAAATGTTTGACGGAGAGGCTACCATTAACAAGTTCAGTATATGTAAATATCTGTCAGGAAGCAGTTATCCGGAGTTTGCCGGAAGAAATCCTTCAGAACTTTACCGTGAACTGTTTGATGGTGATAAGAAAATCGGTCGTTTTTCCGTAGAATGGTGTTCCATGGAGGAGGCTGTCAGTTGCATAAAGCAGGCTGGCGGTATACCGGTGCTTGCTCATATCTGGCGTTATTTCGCCCCTAATCACGGTAATACCGAGGATATGCGTCGTGAAAAAATGACGGATCTGGTGGAAAGATTTGTTAAGTGCGGTGGTGAAGCAATGGAGGTGCTTGGAAGCAGTATGGAAAATGATTTTGAAAGAAATTATCCGGCAGAGCTTGCTTTAAAGTACGATTTATACGCTTCCTGCGGTTCTGATTATCATGGAAAGAAAACTGTAAGCTTCGGGGAGTTCTTTAAATTAGACAGCAGATTAAAACCTGTATGGGAACATCCGGCATTCAGATTTTACCGGAAATAGTTATATCAAATAAAAAGTGAGTGATATTTATATGCTGAACTTATCTCACTCACTTATTCTTGAAAATACCGGTCTGTTATCTAATTACAGGTTTACGGGTATTCTCCCCGTTCTTAAAATGTCTTACAAGAATAGCCATGTGTGCCTTATCGGCACCGAAAGGGCATCTGAAGAACACAGTGTGTCCGTCCCCTGGAGCCACGCTCACAGGCTGCATCTTTTTATCTAAAAGATTATCGAGGGTAATAAAGTCTCTGAATCCAGGAGCCAGAATTTCAATAGTGTCACCAAGTTCAAAACGGTTTTTAACGGCAACCTGCCATAAACCATCTGAATTAACTCCTGTTACCTCTCCAACAAACTGACTCTTATCAGAGATGCTGTAGCCGTAATCGTAATTCTGGTATTCACTGATGCCGTGACGGGTAAGGAAACCGTCGGTATAGCCTCTGTGGGCCAGAGATTCCAGTTCCTGTTTAAGTGACTCGACAATATCCTCGCCTCTTATGGCGGCATCAATAGCCCGGCGGTACACTGAGGCGGTTCTGGCGCAGTAGTAGAAAGATTTGGTTCTTCCTTCAATTTTCAGAGAGTCTACGCCGATTTCACATAGTCTTTTTACATGTTCTACTGCTCTAAGATCTCTGGAGTTCATGATATAGGTGCCGTGTTCATCTTCATCACAGGCCATAAGTTCTCCAGGTCTCTTTGGTTCCTCGATAAGATAACTGTGAGGAGTTACCGGTCCTTTACCTAAATCTGGTTCAACCAGTTCACCGCAGTCATCTTCTACAGCCTGATGTAATTTGTACGCCCAGCGGCATGAGTTGGTACAGGCTCCCTGATTGGAATCACGGTGTGTAAGATAGCCGCTCAGGAGACAGCGTCCTGAATAGGCCATACACAGGGCTCCGTGTACAAATACTTCAAGTTCAATCTGGGGACATTCATTTCTGATTTCCTCAATTTCATCTAGGTGCAGTTCTCTAGAGAGAATGATTCTCTTGAGTCCGACTTTTTCCCAGAAGCGGACGGAGGCGTAGTTAATGGTGTTTGCCTGGACTGACAGATGAACGGGCATGTCAGGATAAGACTCTCTTACCATCATAATCATTCCGGGATCTGACATGATGAGTGCATCCGGATTCAAGGATATGATATCAGCTAGATCCTTGACAAATTTTTTAACCTTGATGTTGTGAGGCTGGATATTAACCACCATGTACAGTTTTTTGCCGTCTTCATGAAGCTCATTAATGGCTGACTGTAAATTTTCATAATCAAATTCATTGTTTCTGATGCGCAGACTGTAACGCGGCTGTCCGGCATATACGGCATCGGCTCCGAAAGCCGTGGCATATCTTAGATTTTTAATTGTTCCGGCAGGTGACAGAAGCTCTGGTTTTTTCATAATGAGAATCCTTCAAGTGGTTAGGTAACCTTGTCTGTACATAATGTGGTAACGCAGAATGCATTAGGTGTGTATTATATTGTTATTGTTATGTAAGGTTAAGTACTATTGATAAAAAATCTTTATTATCATCAATCAGATGGTGTCACAGATGTCTGTAATATTTTGAAAGAATCCGGTGTACAGCGGATTCCGGCTGGATAAATCATTTGGCGGTCATGAAGCCTGCTACTCAAAATATACTTAAATATACTCAAGCATACTGAGAGATTGAAGTCCTTACGGATACTTCTTACTGTTTCAACGTGTATGCTTTGGCTATTGCAAGCAATACGCTACTCACAAGTTCTTG
>JAEEGK010015860.1_pt1 | contig 16628 bp, 10 predicted proteins | sample 8958771 | NCBI WGS metagenome assembly JAEEGK01 (sample SAMN16246547, study PRJNA631951) | gut metagenome | biome: gut microbiome; feature: rumen; material: SC-attached | host: Bos | place: Iran: Karaj | collected 2018-10 | reverse complement strand
CTAATGAAAATAATAATAACACAATTTCTAGTACTCAAAAAATTATAAAAAATAATAATATTAATTGTAACAATAATAATAATAATTTTAATAATGAATTTAAAATTTCGATTTATAACTGTTTAGATGCTTGTCATGAATTTTTGAATAATTATAAAGAATTAAGTCAAGAAAATAAATATTTTGATTTTAATAGTAAATATATTATTAAATTAGTTAATATTATAAATAATCTTTCATTAAAATGTGAAGAATGTTTTCAAAATATCAATAATAATACTAATTCAAGAATAAATTTTCAAAAAAATGATATAGAAGGATTATATAATGAAATTAAATCATATCAATCAGATAATAAAAAATTATATGAAAGAAATAAACAATTAATGGATGAAAATGCTAAATTATTTTATATAAATAAAGAAAATAAATTTTATTTCAAATTCATTTCTCGTATAATAAAACATCATATTTCAAATTATGATATAAAAAACATTTTACATCAAATTATTTTAGTAAATGATAAAGCAATTGGATTAGAAATAGATAAAAATAGAGTAGAAACAAAATTAGAATCGCTAATGAAAGACACTAATTCAAATATAAATGAAATAAATAAATCAAAAAATTTTATTAAAGACATAGAAAATGAAATAAATGATAAATTTGTTCAATTAAAATTATTAGATAATCAATTAAAAGAATTTGAAAGAAACTTAACAAATAATGAAATCAAATATTAAACTTATAAATAATAATTAATTAATTGTTCTTATTATTTTTAATATACTATTTTTTTTATAAAAAAACAATTTATATAAAATAAATTAATTACTATTAAGTTGAGACTCATAATTAAAAAAAAGTTTCCTTCCAAAAAATATTTATAATGTAATATAAAGTAACATTTATAAACACAATTAAAAATCATCAAACCATGATTTACTTTCTTTTGTAATATTATTATTGTCACTTCTTTCTTGAAAATTTCTAATTGTTTCTTTTGCTTTTGTTATATTATTATTATTTTCTAGTTTCTCTTGTTGAATAAAATTATTGAATGGTTTTAATAAATTAGTTAATAAATTTTCATCATCTAATTGTTTGATTTGAGGAAAAAAAGGAGGTTGCATTTTTTCTCTTTTTAATAATTTAAAATTAAATCCATTAAAAAATTCATTTTGAATAATATCTTTATAAGAACACAATCTTTTTTTATCATCTTTTTCTAAAATTTTCTCTAAAAAATTTTTAAAAATAACATTATCTTGATTTTCATTTTCTTTATAATTAATATTTTTATTTAATATTTCTTTATAAATTGAATCAACATTTTGATTTAAATTTCCAAATGGAAATTCACCATAATATAATAAATATAATAAAATTCCAACTGACCAATAATCACAAGAATAAGAATAATTTTGTCCATTAATTATTTCTGGAGGAAGATATAAAGGAGTTCCAATTAAAGAATTTGTTTTATTTTTTTTTATTCTTTTTGAAGAACTAAAATCTATTAATTTAATATAACCATTTTTAGTTAATATAATATTTTCTGCTTTAATATCACGATGTATTATTCCTCTATATTTTAAATTTTCTAAAATTACAAAAAGTGATGCTGCATAAAATCTTATTATTTTCAAATTGTTTATTTGTTTATTTATTTGAATGAATTGAGATAAGGTTATTCCATTTAAATATTCTTCTACAAAAAAACACCAGTTATTATTTTTTAATGTTTTAACATATGAAATAATAAAAGGATGATCTAATCTTTTAGAAGATTTTTTTTCATTTATTATACATAAACTTATAATATTTTTTGGATTTTTTTTCTTTTGATTATCTATATAAATTGCTTTTATTGTATAAAAAAATATTTTATTATGAACTAAATAAATTTTACTATATTTTCCATTATATAATGTAGATAAATAATATAAACTATTAGGAAAAAGTTCAATGTCTTCTAAACATAATTTTCTTTTTATTAAATCATTTAATTTTGGATCTTTCATTAATTCATAAAAGTCTTGTTTACTAATAGAATATAAAATTAATTCTTCTGAAGAACAAATAATTTCACTTTTTGCTTTTTTTTCATTTAATAAAAAAATTTCTCCAAATGAATTTCCTTGATTATATTCTTTATATGTTTCATTATCAACAATAAATTTAGCTTTTCCTTTTATTATATAATATACTTTATTAACAATATCACCTTTTTTAATTATTTTATCATCTTTTTTAAAATATTCAACATTTAAACATTTAATTATATTAATTAAAACAAATCCTTTTAAATTTTTAAATAAGTAAATTTGTTTAAGATTAATAATAAATTCTTTTAAATTTGATTCTTTTATTGGAATATTTGTTAAAAAATCATCATAATAACATTCAAAAGTAATAAAATGATTAGAATTTACAACAATATTTAAAGGACTTAATCCAAAAGGATATTCAATTCCTAAAATATCTCCTGGAAATAAATTAATATTTTTTGCAAATTTTTTTATTCCTGTTTTTTTAATTGCAGTACCTGCAATTATAATACTTATTTTTTTATATTTTTTTTTTTCTTTCTGCTTTTCTATATCATAAATATAATCTCCTTTTTTATATTCTTTTATTTTAAATATAGGATAAATTTTATCATAATTTTCATTTATTATTTCTTCAAATATCTTTTCTTTTGATAAGGAAAATTTTAAGAAATTAAATAATATTTTATGTTTATAATTTGTTCCAAATAATTCAATAAATGCAAATGCAGGAAAAATATTACAACTTGTATCTTCTTTAGCAATTAATTTATAATCTGAATTATATTTAAAAATAGTATCATAATCAATATCTTCTTCATAATCATCAGCAAAAAATGTATTTTTCAAATCAAAATAATCTCCATTTTTATAATTAGTAATTTCATTATCATTTTCATCAACTAAAGTTAATTCTCCATTATTAATTTCATATAAACAATTTAAATCATTAATAACATGTCCTTTTTTAAAGAAAGAATGTAAAGTTAAATATTCTAAATTTTCAATAACATTCATATCAAATCCAGAAAAAATAATACATTGAAAATTAGTTTTATATAAAATTTCTCTTGAGATTTCAGAAAAAGAATTTAAATCAATTATATAAAAATTTAAATCAGTTAAAGCAAAAGCATCATAATTTCTTACAATATTATCGTTAATTAAAGCCAATTCTCCAAAAATATTCCCTTCATCTAATATTAATTTCTTTTTTGAAGGTAATGTAATTTCAACTTTTCCTTCTTTTATAATAAATAAACAACTTCCATCATCACCTTTATAAAAAATTGAAGTTTTTTCTTCTATTTGAAATTCTTTTAATTCATTTATTATATATAATAAATTTTCTTTTTTTATTTTCTGAAATAAATAATGACTTGATAATATTGTTGATAAATAATTTTCTTCATTTCTTGAAAGTGTTTGTTCTGATAATTCATATTTTACATTTTTTTTTTTATTTATTATATTTTGATTTTCTTTTGTTTCATTATTATTTAAATTATTATTATTATCATTATTATTGTTTTTATTATTTAACTCTTCTTTTTTTAATTTTATGGTTGTTTTAAATCTTTTAATTGGAGTTTTATTTGTTGTAGTTTTACCTTTTTTTGGTAAATTTGATGTAGTAAAATTAATTTTATTAATTTTTTCTAAACTTTTTACTTTTTTAAATTCTTTAATCAATAAAACATTCTTTTTTAAATCAAATAATTTTTCATATTTCTTTGGAATTTTTTTTAATATAACTGTATAAGATTTTTTCTTTTTTTTTCTTAATATTATTCTTTCTGTAGTTAATCTATGAAATTTTTTCTTATTTGTAGCTCTTTTAGATAATAATTTTGATACTGTTTTATTTTTATTTATCAAATGAGGAGAGTGACTATCAAATTGTGGTACAAATATTTCATTAGGTGTTGCATTTGAATTTCCTGTTTTACAATTAGGACAAATTCCCATTTAAATATTTAAAAAAAAAAATTTTTTTTGAATAAATGTTTTAATTTTTTTATTTAATTATAAAAAAAAAGTATAATAATATTTTTATTTTAATTCATTCTTTTTTTCTTTTTTAAAATTCCTTTTTTTAGTTTTATTTGTTCTTATGAAATTTTCTAAAGAATTATCTTTTGTTAAATATAATTTTGCTTGATTAAATAATTTTTCATCTGAAATTGATTGAAGTGAAATTATAGAATTAGTTTCTTTTTTTTTTATTCCTTTGACATTTATGTAATTATGAGAAATCCCTGGAAAATGATTATTAATATTATTAGAATTACTACTATAATTATTATTATCATTACTACTTATTTCATATAATGGATCTTCTAAATTAATATTTAAACTTTTATAATTTTTCAATTTTTTATTTTTTGATAAACTTAAACTAAATGAATCAGGTGATTTTAATTTTGAATTTTCTGCAGTTTTTGTATCTTTTGAATTCTTTTTTGTTAAACTATTTTCATTTGAATCTGATAAATTTAAATTTACATTATCATAAATATAATATGGTGATTTTGGGCTAAATATATTTTTATCATTATTATCTGTAAAAAAATAATTGAAATTTGGTATTTTAATAGATTTATTACGTTTACTTTTATTTGAAATTGGCTTTTTTATTATATTATCTGAAATAAATGAATTTGTTGTTTCTAATGTATTTGACATAAGTTTGTGAGAGATTTTTTTATTTTTTGTTGATTTTCGAATTATTATTTCTGTTTTGTTTTTTTTTAATTGATTTGGATATATCAAATTATTTCTTTTACTTCTAATATTCTTTGATATTTTATTTTTTGAATCTGGTAATGATATTTTTGATGATTGATTATATGGTGATAATTGTAAATTTGATAAATAAATTGTATTTGAAAAGGAATTTTTTCTTTTATAAATTTTATTATGATGAATTGAAATATTAAAATAATTTATAGGTTTAGATAATTTTATTTTTTGTTTTTTATTATTCTTCTTATTTGAACTATTATTTTCATATTTTGAAAAAAAAAATGTTGTATTATATGATTTTAAGGGATATTGATTTGTATTTAATTGAAAATCATTCTTTTTATCAAAATGAGTATAACTAAATAAATCTTTATTTTTAGGAGAATATCTAGTTAAAAAATTATTATCGTCATTAACATATTTTGAATTATATTGTGAATTAAATATTTTATTTGTGTTAGGTTGAAATGAATAATTTTCACTTTCTTTTAATTGATAAATTATTTTTAATGTTTCTAAATATGATTCTTTATATTTATAGTCTTCATATAATCTTAAAAACGTTTGACTGGAATTAGATGAATATTGACTTATTTGAAAATTTATTTTTAATATATTATATTTCCATTGATTTAAATAATTTAATTTTAGAATTTTTATTTTTTTTGAATGTAAAGTAAGTAAATTTTTTAATAAAATATCTATTTTGTTATCATCATTTTCAACAAATTTATCATATAGTTGATTTGCTAAATCTAAAAAATAATTAATTAAAAATAATATTTTACTTGTTTTATTAGATTTATATAATATTTCTCTAAGTATAAGTTTAATCGAATCTTTATTTCTAAAAAATTGAATTCCATTTCTTATATATGTATTATTATCAATAATACCATTTTTTTCAAGAAAATAAGATAATTTACCAAAATTATTTTTCATTTCAAAAATTAAAATTAAAATTAAATATTAAAATTAAAATTCAATTATTATCAATTAAAAAATAAAAAAAAGTAAAAAAACAAACATAAATAAAAAAAAAATCCCTTTAATCAAAAAAAAACTAACATAACGATTTAAAAAAACCAAAAAAAAATTTTATTTCTTTTTCTTAAGCAACTCATCAATTTTTTCATTAAAAACAGCATCCTGTTCAGCGAAAATTTTATCCATTTTCTGATCAAGTTTATCTCTTTCAAATTCAAGAACAATTTCAATTTTTTGTTCCAATTCAGTTTTAGGTCTTCTACTTTCGAAATATTGTCTAAGTATTTTGGCATTTCTTGGTAAAATTTCAGTACCTTCACTTAAATCTTCAACTTTAGGTAAATTATATGAAATTGTTTCTCTTGAATCAATATCAATATCAATTTTACTTGTTAATGAATAATGTAACATATGAAATCTTCTGTAAATTACATCTACAAAAAAATTAGTCATTGCATAATATGTTTCTTTTTTTAATATTCCTATTTGAGAAGCAAATCTATTCATTGAATATGTTAATAAACTTTTTTTGAAAAATTCATATATTTCTTTTTTACGATAATTCTTTTTAAATAAATCTATTGTGTCACTTATTATTTTGAATATTGTACAAGTTTCTAAAAGAGTTATTCTATTTTTGATACAAAACTCTGTTAATAGTAAAAATATTTCTATTGTTGTTTTGTCTGGTAAGTTCATTGTTTTTATTTGTAATTTTGATTTAAGTAAAGAACGAAGTTTTTCTTTGTCTGGATATGCTTTAAATAATATTTCTACATCTTCTTCTTTTAATATATCAAATACATGAAAATTTATATCTGCGCTTTTATAAAAAAGTTCTTTTTCTATCATTTATAGAGTTATTTTTTAATTAATTAATAATAAAAAAATAAAATCAATAATAATTAAAAAAAAAGCCAAAAAAACTCAAAAAAAAAAAAAAAAAAAATAATCAAAAAAAATTTAAAATTAAAAATAAAAAAAAAATGAAAAAAGAATCATTAAAATCAATAGGTTTAATATTCCTAATTCTTTGCCTAGTAAAAAACCTTATATAACAAAAAATAAAAAAATAGCTTTTTTCAATAGCATGTATAATATTAGCAGGACTTCACTTTCGTCACACAAGTATGACATGGACAAAACATGGATATGGTGCATTAGGAGCATTAGAATTATCATGTATAATATTATCTTTTATAGTAATATTCATTGGTTTCATATCAATAATGTCAAATATAAAAATATGTACTGTAATATTTATAATATTAAGTTTCCTTTGTTCACTTTTTGTTCTCGCAGTTTCAATTTTTTGTTTCATTGCAACAAAAACAAGATATTGGAAAGATTATTTAGGTTGTACTGCAGATTATAAAGGATTTTTATCAGTTTGGAATTCTGTTGATACTTATTTACAATTAGTAGATTCTTATTTATGTAGTGTTGATTGTCCTTGTAAATTCAATACTGAAATGATTAATTTATATACTAGTAATACTAGTACTTCTCCTTATTTTAATATGTGGTATATTGATATGAATTCTTTTTATAGGAAAAATATTAATTATTGTATTCCTTCTGGAAATCCTAGAGAAAAAAGTTCAAAAAATGAAAAAAAAGAATTACATAAGAAATTAAAAGAAATTTATGTTTCAAGAAATGCATATTTTGGTCATACTTTTAGAGTTGATTGGTTTCATACATATTATAAACATATTGAAAGACATTTTAAATGTACTGGATTTTGTGGAGTTAGTTATTATAATACTTATACAAAAACAAATCAAAAAATTGTTAAATATTTATTTAGTGATATGACAAAAGAAATTCCAGAACATTTTGGTTGTATTGGTGCTATTATGGATTGGTTAAGAAAAACTTTAATTGCTTTTGCTATTATTTGTTTATTTTTATTCTTATGTTTAATTATTTTATTTGTTATTGCTTTAATGATTCTTTGTAGTGATTCTGATGAATCTAATGAGATTATAAGTAATAGTGAAAATTCTCAAGGAGACCAAGAGAAAAAAGAATTAAAGAATGATGTTAATAAAAAAGATAATGATTCTAAACAAGAAAGCGTTATTACTAATTTGGAAAATATGTCTTTTGAACCAACTAATGAACAAAAAAATGAGAAAAATATTAAATTTAATCCTTCAATTGTTAATCAATAATTTTTTTATAGGAAAATACATTCTTTTTTAGATTATTTAATTATTATTTTTGATCTATTTGTATATAAATTTTTTTTGAAAAATTTAAATTTTATAAATTGAAATATTAAACAAATTAATTGAAAAAAATTTAAAATAATATTTAATAATTAATATAATAAGATATTATAATTAATATTAAAAAAAAATAATCAAAAAAAATCTAAATTAAAAAAATTAAAAAAAAAATATTTTTCATTTAAAAAAATGGTAAAATAATAACCTTTTAATCAAAATAGTTCTCTGGTCTTTTTTCAAAGCCAACAGTAGACATAATAATAGATGAAATTCCAAATAGAAAACGTGCAAAAATATTAACACCAACTGGAGAAACAATATCTCTTCCATGTTTATACGATCAAGAAACAGTATCAGGAAAAGTAATAATAAATATAGGATCAGGAAAAACATTTGAACACAAAGGAATAAAAATAGAATTATTAGGATGTATAGAAAATATTTCAGATGCAAAAGATATATTAAAATTTATTTCATTAACATCTGAATTAGAATCAATTGGAATTTTATCAAAAGATGTTAACACATATGAATTTAAATTTGCAAATGTACAAAAACAATATGAATCATTTAGAGGACAATCAAGAAATATAAGATATTTATTAAGATTAACAATTGATACTAAATTTAGAACATTAACATATGAACAGGAATTTTTAGTAAGAAATCCAGAAAAAAGTTCAGTATTAAATGAAAATAATCAACCAATTAAATTAGAAGTTGGAATTGAAGATTGGTTACATTTAGTTTTTGATTTAGATTCTCGTAATTTTGGTTTAAAAGATATTGCATTAGGAAGAGTTACTTTTAAAAGAGTTTCAATAAGATTAAAAAATATGGAAGTTCAAATTATTAGAAAGGAAATTGTTAATATTCAAGGCGTTGCTCCGATTACTCATGTTGTTGCTCGTTTTGAAATTATGGATGGTGGTCCTATTAAAAATGAAACTATTCCTATTAGATTTTTTTTAAAACCTTATGATTTAACTCCTAGTTTAACTAATATTAATAATAAATTTTCTGTTCAGTATTTTATTAATATTGTTTTAACTGATGTTGAAGATAGAAAATATTTTAAACAACATGAAATTTTCTTACATAGAATTGAAAAAGTTAAAAAAAAAAAAAATTTAGATAATCAAGAAGAAAGTAAAGGTGAAAGTAATGTTATTAGTAATGTTGAGGCAAATGAAGTTAAAAATAATGATAATCAAATTAAAAATAATGATGAAGATGGAGTAACTAAATTAGATGAGTAGGAAATTGATTATTCAAAATAGAATGTTTATTTAAATTTTTAAATAAGATAGTTTAGGAAATAAAAATAAAATAAAATAAAAATAAAATTTAAATATTTAAATTTAAATAATTTATTTAAATAAAAAATGAATATTCAAATGTTCTTTTCTTCATATTTTTCGAATAAAAATCAAAATATTGAAGAAATATTATTAAGGTTTATTCAAGAAACTAAAAGTGAATTTGTTTATAAAATATATACTGAAACTTTTATTAATTATTATACACAAAAATTAAATCAATTTTTTCAAAATATAACGCAACAAAAAGTTCTTTATTGTAAAAAATGTTCAAATAATCCAAATATCAATTTAAAAGAATGTATTTCTTTACATAATATAAATAATATTGCTTTTTCTTTTGATTCTTTATTTCAATATTTTGAAGAAATAATAAAAACAGAATTATTTATAAGTCAAAAATTTAAAGTATATTTAAAAAAAGAAGTAAATGATTTTTCTCTTAGTCAAGAAATAGCATTTCATTTTTTATCACATATAACAAAATTAATAAAACTTCGTTTATTCATTTTATTAGAAAAATTTAAATCAGAAAAAAATATAAATGATCCAAATATAATAATATCAATTAATATAAAACTAATATTAAAAAATTTAAAACTCTTTGAAATATATCAAGATTCCTTATCAAAATTTATAAAAGAAGAAATAAAATTTAACATAGAACCATATTCACAAATTCATAACAAACAAATAATACATGATATGATTAAATTATTTGAAAATTATTATTTAGAATGGTCATTTTTAAATGATACATTAAATATTGAGAAAACATCATCAACTACAAAACAACAATACAAAGAATCATTTATATCAATAATAAAAAGAAATTTTATCCAAATGAAACTAGAAAAATTTTTTGAAATAATAAGTAATTATCCAGAATCAATTCAAACAATTTATGATATAAAATCATGTATATCAAATTATAATCAAAGTACATTTGTTTCAACAATTCAAAATCAAATATCATCAAGATTATTAACACCAGGAATATCAACAAGATTAATAATAGAAATTTTTATAAGAATAATAAAAATAATGAAAACAATTGAACCAAGTGGTTATTTATTAAATTTAATAAGTGCTCCAATAAAAGAATATTTAAGATTAAGAAAAGATACAATGCAATGGATAATTACTACAATTTTAAGTGAAGATGATAATAATATTATTGAAGATATGAGTAAAGCTTATGTTAGAAATATTAAAACTCAAGATTATGATTATTTAAGTTCTGATGATGAACCTGAAAGTTGGGAACCTATTAATATTAAAGGTATTAAAGAAATGTTAATTGAGAATAATAATGATTTTAAAAAAAATAAAACTGATATTATTTCGACTCTTGTTAATATTTTTGGAAGTCCTGAAAAATTTATGGAACAATATAGAAGAATGCTTTCTGAAAGAAAGATTAATGATAATAATTTTTTTTTAGAAAATGAAATTAAAAATTTAGAATTATTAAAATTGAAATTTGGAGAAAATTTATTAAAAGATTGTGATGTTATTATTAAAGATATTAAAGATAGTAAAAAATTAAATCAAAATAATTTAAAAGATGATTTGATTAATTGTTTAATTATTAATAAGTATTATTGGCCTTTTTTAAATAATAGTATATTTGAAATTAATAATATTACTCCTAATTTTAAAAAAGATAATTTACCTGAATCAAATTATGATTTATTTTTAAATAATGTAAAAAATCATATAAATCAATATAAAAAAAATTTTACAAAAAAAAATTTATCAAGAGAATTAACATTTTATTCAAATGTAGGTTATGCGAATATAACATTAACATTTAGAAATGGTAATTTTAATTTTATAGTAACTCCATTAAGTGCTTTTATAATTCAAATTTTTGATAAAGATAATGAGAAGTATTTTAAATTATATAATTTAGAATATATTTCAAATAAATTAAAAGCAGATATTGATGATGTGAAAAAATCAATTAATTTTTGGGTGACTAAAGGAGTTTTAAAAGAAATAATTAATAATGATAATAATATTAATTACGAACCAAATGATTATTTTCAAAATGTAGAACAAAATGAAACAATAATTGAAGAAGCTATAAATAATTTTGAATATCCTGTTGAAGTTTCTAATAGTAATTTAATTGAAAATTCTATTGTTTCTATTATTAAAAATTCTGGTCCTAAAAATTTTGAACAATTATATAAAAATTTAATATCTTATCAATTAGAAATTTCAGAAATTAAATTAAAAGATTTACTTGGTAAAATGACTTTAGAACAGAAAATTTTTAAGGAAGGAGAAAATTATAAACTTATTGTATCAAATTAATATTTTTTTTTTAAATTTTTGATTTACATTAATATTTAAATTATAAAAAAATATATTATTTAATCATAAAATATTTACAACTTAATTTGAGTTATTTGTGGTATTTGCAATAATAAACTTAGCATTTTTTAATTCTTTATTTCTTTGGTCCCATAACCATTTATAAACTTTATTTTCTTTTAATCCAATTTCTTCACTTAATTTTTTTATTTCTTTCTTATTCCAATGTTTATTTTTATTATAAAATAATAAAAGATATTTTAATTGTTCTGAATTTTTTCTAAATCTTTTTTTCTTTTTTCTTGTTGTTGAAATATCTGTTATATTTGTTGAATCTAAACATTCAAAAATTTTTTTTCTTTTTATTGCTTTTGGAGAAGAAAATAAAAATTGAGTATTTGAACTTATTTTATTATTCTTGTTATTATTATTATTTATATTTTCATTATTATTATTTGTTTCTTTTTTTGATGTTAAAAAATATTCATTTTTAACACTATTAAAAGTTTCATATAAATTTTTTTTTGTTTGTCCATTGTTAATTTGATTCATATTATTAATATTTTCATTTTGTATTTTATATTCAGAACCAGGTGTAATTTTCAAATTTGACTTTTCTAAAGAAGTTTTAAATAAAAAGAAATTATCTTTATTTTGTAAAAAAGGTGAATTATTTATTTGTTCTGGTCTATAATTATTACCACTTGAAAATAAAGTACCAAAAAAATTATTAAAATTAAAATTAAAAGGAGTTGTATTATTTTGATTTTGAATTAATGATTGTTTAATTGGAGTTTTATAAACTTGATTTAAATTATTTTGAGAAACTTCAGAAATTGGTATAAATTTGGAAGAAATATTTGATGATTGAAGTGATTGAGACCACATTTAAAATTTATTTTTTTATCTTTTTTCTTTGACTTTTATTTAAATTTAATTTTTTAAATAGTTTATATATGAAAATAAGTTATTTAAGAAATATTTAATAGTAAATATAAATAGTTAAATATATAACTTTGTATTTAAAAATATAATTTTGAATAAATTGAATGAAAATCATTGCTTATTTATTTACAAAATTTATAAATTTTTTTATTGATTTAAAAAAATTTAAAAAATGATTTAAAAATCATCATTTTCATTAATTTGACTTAATTTAATATTATTTCCAAGTCCATTATAACCCCCTAATTCAAGAGTAGCTTTAAAAGAAAGTTCTAATTTATTAGAATTTCCACCTGCTCTAATAGGATCTAAAACAATTTTTCCTCCTGGTTTTTTTAAAGGTCTAAGTTGATTAATTCTTCTATGTGAATTAGATACATTATTATTATAATTATTATTAACTAAATTCATATTTTTCAAAGATTCATATTTTTCTCTTTCTTTCTGCATTAAAATATTTATATTTGTATTATTGATATTTACATTATTTGCATTACTTGGATTTTTTTTAAAAATATTTTCTGAAGAACTCTTTTGAAAAATTTTACTATCTCTTAAATTAGTACTAAAATTAATTGGTCTTTTTGATAATTTTAATTTCTCATTTGATAAACCTATTTTTTTATTTGAATTATTACTTTCAAGTGAATAATCTTTTCTAAATTGTGATTCTCTCAAAATTGAATTATCTAAATTATTATTATAATCATCATCATCATCAAATCGATTATTTCTTTCATTAATATCATCCATTAAAACTTCTCTTCTTAATAAATTTCCTTCAATAAAAGTAGGAATTTGACTTGGTTTAACTGTAGGAAGTAATAATTGTTTTTCTCTAATTGTAAAAGGATGAATTTTCCAAGTTTCATTATCTTCATTATATCTACTCATATCAATAATTTTTCTCAATTCAACATCACTTAATAAATATTTTATTATTCCTTTATATAACATATTATCTCTATTTATTCCTTTTATATTTTCTAAAAAATCTGCTCTATCTTTTTCATTATCATATTTTAAATCTTCTATTTCATTTGATAACAATTTTACTCTTTCTTGTAATTTTTTCATATTATTTTGTAATTCAGCTTCTTCTTTTTTTTTCTGTTCTTCCAACAAATTATATTTTTTTTCCATTTCTTGTTGATTTTTAATTTGTTGTTCTCTATATTCTTTAAATTTCTTTCTTTCTTCTTCATTATCATTAACTTGAACATTTCCACCTAAATTACTATTACTATTAATCATTCCACTTTCTAACTCTTTAATTTTTCTAAGTAACATTTGTTTCTCTTCATCATTTCCATCATTTTCAATATTTAAATTAACAACACCACCATTACCTAATTGTGCTTTAAGTGCTTTAATTTCTTCTTCATATTGTCTTAATAAAGCATCTTTAGGATCTTCATTAATTTTAGGAGCATTTTTAATTAATTTAGCTCTTGAAGCATATCTTAAAGTTCCAACAGTTTCTTCATAATTAAAAGAAGCTGGGGATACATTAGCAAACATTACTGTTTTTGTATTACCTCCTAATGAATCTGCAAGTAATCTTGTTAATTTTGAATCTTTATATGGAATATGTTTACGATTTGAAGATAATGCATCAATTACAGAACCTAATGCTGTTAAACTTAAATTTATTTTTTTTCCCTCATCAAATGTCTTTCCAGTTGCATTTGTTTTACCTACTCTTTCACTCCCAGCTAAATCAACTAAATTTAATTTACCACTTCTTATTTTTTTATTTTTCTCATCACCTTCTTCAATTTCTAAATAAACAGTAAATAAACTATGTGATCTAGAACTTTTATCATTCATACTAGTAGCACCAACATGACGATTATTATTTCCTCTATCAAGACATTTTTGAATATCTTGTGAATTACCAATAGTAACAAAAGTTAATTCTTTAACAAAAATACCTTTTTTAGGATCTTCTCTAACTTCAAGAGCTTTATCATTCTTACTTAATAAATCTCTTACTTCTTCATTATAAATTTCAACAAAAGAACATCTTACTAAAAATCTCTTAGAAGAACCTTCAGTTTTAATATAACCAAAAATATGTTCAAAAGCATTTGGAATAACACCTCTTAAATTAGGATCATTAATAACACCCATCATAGTAAAAGTTTTACCACAACCAGTTTGACCATAAGCAAATACTGTTCCATTATAACCTTGAAATATTGAATCTACTATTGGAAATGCTACTTCATCATATACTCTTCTTTGTGTTGAATCCATTGGGTATACATAATCAAATTGAAATGTTTTTGTATCTGATTTTTGAGATGTTACTGCTACTGTATTGTTTTGTTCATCAACTTCTACACATATTGTTGATTTTTCTGCTTTTTCACGAGCGTTCATTGGACGAACACGAATTGCTACTTTTACACATTCTGATTTGGGCTTCATGTTTTTTTTAAATGATGGGGTTTTTTTAATTTTTTTTTTATTTTTTTTTTCAAAGGGGTTTTTTTATTTATTTTTTTATTTTTTATTGAAATCATATTTAATTTTTTTATTTTATTTTATTTTATTTTATTTTATTTTATTTTATTTTAGTTTTTAATTAATTAAATTATTTTTTTATTTCTTAAAAAAAGTTATTGAAATGATAGGAATTAATTTTGGTTGTCAAAAAACAACTATTTGTAATGGAGTATTAAAGAATGAAATATTGAATAAGAAAAAATTTAATAATAAGGATTTTGAAATTAATTTATTAATGAATAGTCAAGGAGATAGATGTATATCATCAATCATACAATTTAAAGAAACTAATAGATTATATAGTGAAAATACAAAATTAGGAATTAAGAGATATTATTTAAGTTCTTTTCATGATTTACCAAGATTCATTGGATTTATTTATGATTTAGAAATTAATAATAAAGAAATAAAATATTTTAATACAGATGAAAATTATGATAAAAAAAATCATTTATTTTTCTTTACTCAAAATAAAAAGAAAATAGAATTAAATGCAGAGTTTATAGTAAATTCATTTTTATCACATTTAAAACAATTTATAATCTTAGATTCAAAAATTGAAGTAAGTCATTTTATAATATCAATTCCTGATTATTATTCATTATATCAAAAAGAATCTTTAAAATTAATACTTAAATCAATAGGAATTGAAGAAAATTATGTAACTTTAATTAATGAATCAACTGCTTTAACTTTACAATATGGTTATACGAATTATTATGAATTTTTTAATGAAAATGAAAATGAAAAATATGTAATTTTTATTGATGCAGGTCATTCAAAAACTTCTTTTATTTTATCAAAATTTACTAAAAATTATTTTGAAGTAATTGATGTTGATAATATTATATTTTTTGGAGGAAGAGATTTTAATTATAAAATATATAAACGTTGTTTGGAAATTATAAATAAAGAAAATAATGAAATAATAAAAGAAACAGGTAAAATGAAATTAAAATTAATGGAAGTAATTGAAAAAGAAAGAAAGAATTTAACAGTAAATAATGAAGTAACTTTACATGTTGATTCTATTTATAATGATTATGATTTAATTTATTTATTAAAAAGAGAAGAATTTGAAAAATTAATTGAAGATGAAATTAATTTGTTTAAAGATAGATTTCAAAAATTTTATAATAAAATAAAAAATAAAGAGAAATTATTTAGAATTGAAATTGCTGGTCAATTAATGAGAACACCAATTTTACAAAAAGTAATAAATGATATAATTGATATTAAAATTTCAAAAACAATAATTATAGATGAAATTCATTGTATTGGAAGTTCATTGTTTGGAAATTTTTTTGTGAATAATTTACAATATGGAAATTTAAGCATGATAAAATCATATAATATGTATACAATATATTATTCTATTGAAAATTCTGTTAAATATCCCTTTATTAAAAAAGGAGATTTTATTCCTAGTAAAGACAAAATTATGCTTGGTAATATTATTAATAATGATAATAAACCTATTTTACAAATTGATTTTAGTTATGATGAAGATGAAA
>JAEEGK010015858.1_pt1 | contig 16631 bp, 7 predicted proteins | sample 8958771 | NCBI WGS metagenome assembly JAEEGK01 (sample SAMN16246547, study PRJNA631951) | gut metagenome | biome: gut microbiome; feature: rumen; material: SC-attached | host: Bos | place: Iran: Karaj | collected 2018-10 | reverse complement strand
TCGCAAATTCCACTGCGTGGACGACCTCCTGCCCTTCATCTTCGACAGCCTCTCCATTTAGTTCAAGCCGATTTAGAGATCGGAGAGCTCGAGCCAGCGAAGTTCGGCGGCGTCGAGCTCTTCCTGGAGCTGGCCGTAGCGGGTGCTGGCCGCCTGGAGTTCGTCGGCCTTCAAAGTACCGCCGGAGAGCTGCGCTTCGAGGTGGGCTTTTTCAGCCTCAAGCTCCGGAAGTCGGGCTTCCAGGGACTTGAGTTCCTGCTGTTCCTTGAAGGAGAGCTTGCGTTTGGCCTCAGTCTTGACTTTAGCCTGAACCGGGGCGGTCTTCTGGACGGACTTCTGAGCGGCCTCGTAGTCCTTGATGAAGGTACGGTACTCGGTGTAGTTGCCCACGAAGTCCTTCACCACGCCGTCTCCGCAGAAGACGAAAAGATGGTCCACCAGGCGGTCCAGGAAGTGGCGGTCGTGGCTCACGATAAGGAGGGAGCCCTTGAACTCCATCAGGTATTCTTCCAGAATTTCGAGGGTGACGATATCCAGGTCGTTGGTGGGCTCGTCCAGGATGAGGAAGTTGGGCTGCTGCATGAGGATGGTGAGCAGGTACAGGCGCCTTCTCTCGCCTCCGGAGAGGCGTTCCACCGGGTTCTGCAGCATGTCGTGCGGGAAAAGGAATCTATTCAGGAGATGCAGGTCCGACACGGTTTCCAGTACGGTCTGGCCGGGCTTGAACTGCATGCCGGCCTGATGGTAATAGCCAATCTTCAAGGACTCACCCCTGTCGATGACCCCGGTGAAGGTGCCGCCCAGCTCCGGCTTGTAGCCGCCCGTGATGAGGTTGAGGAAAGTCGTCTTGCCAGCGGCATTGCGTCCTACGATACCCACGCGCTCGTAGCGCTGGAAATTGTAGGTAAAGTGGCTCAGGTAGCACTTCTGCTCCCACCAGAAACTAACGTCCTTGCAGTTGATGACCTTGTTCCCCAGATAGGTGTTCCTGACCTGGGTCTCGCTCATGTCGATCTTCTTCTGGACATAGCTGTCGTCGGCCCTCTCCTTGATATCCCAGAAGGCCTGCTTGCGGTATTTGGCCTTGCCGGTACGGGCGCAGGGACTGGCATGCATCCACTCCAGTTCCCGGCGGTAGATATTCCGGACCTTCTCGGTCTCCGCGTTGTAATTATCGATACGTTCCTGGCGCTTTTCCAGGAAGTTCATGTAGTCGCCCTTATAAATATAAATGCCGCCGCGGTCCATCTCCATGACGGTGTTGCAGACGCGGTCCAGGAAGTAGCGGTCGTGGGTGACCATGAACAGGGTGCAGCGGCTGTGCTTGAGATGGTTCTCCAGAAACTCGATGGCGTCGATGTCCAGGTGGTTCGTGGGCTCGTCCATGATGTAGAAATCGGCCTCGGAAGCCAGCATCTGCGTCAGGGCCACCCGCTTCACCTCGCCGCCCGAGAGGTCCTTCATGCGCTTGTCGGGGTCCGTGAGGCCAAACTGGGTGAGCAGTTGATGCACCCGTAGCTCGTACTGCCACAGGTGATCCTGGTCCAGGTGTTCCGTCCACTGGGTAGAGTTGTCCATGATCTGGCGGAAGATGCCCTTGGACGGATCGAAGTCGTACTCCTGCTCCAGGAACGCGATACGGATATCCTTCAGGAACAGGACTTTCCCGCCGCTGTCGCTGCCGTCCTTGCCGGCAAGTATCTTCAAAAGCGAGGTCTTGCCTGTGCCGTTGGGAGCGATGAGCGCCACTTTGTCGCCCTCGTTGATGTTGAAGTCGATGTGTTCAAACAGCACCTTGGGGCCGTAACTCTTGGAAATGTTCTCTATTTGCAGGTAACTGGGCATAACGGGCGCAAAGATAATGAAATCCCGGGGGAATGGCAAGGCGTGGAAATCCCCGTTGGACTATCAACGGTGGCGACCTCACTGAAGTGGGGGATTATTTTGTGGTTTGGTCTCCGTCCTGGCCGACGAGCAAGTAGCATGATTGCTGGCGCCACGTGCGATGTAAGATAGAGCTGATTAAAATATCGTCATGCCCGGCCCCGACCGGGCATCTCGTAGTAATTAGACATCCAATATGGTCTAATTATTCCTTGAACTCAAAAGCACGTGTCGTTTTGTCTCACTGTTTTTTCGTATATTTGCCGTATAATCCCCATAAGGGGAGAATAAATACATACTAGAGAAAGCGTTTAGCTTTTATTCCGTCCTAATCGAATCTGGAAAATTCAACTACAAGCGGAATAATGGTTGGCGCTTGCGCTGGCTATTCTGTCGAGTCTATGCTCGCACTATAGCGGAAGTGCGAGCATAGTCCGAAATTATTCGAGTGTAGTGGCATTCCAGAGCCAAGCGAAAGTTTGGTGCCCGATTAGGCGAGTAAAACTAGGTTGGCTCGCACTTTCTTTATACTAACAGTCGCTTACGGGCCAGGCGGAGTAAGAGTAATCCTTCTGTGGTCCAAATAGGTAGCATCGTAAACAACCTGATACCTGGCGAGCCTGTTATCATAACCAAGATACAGCCGCTTGGGAACAGCATTTCCATATCCTACACGGGAGTCAATTCCCAGAAGTCCAGCTCCAAGGTCATCAAGGCTGCTCAGATGGAGAAGCTGGAGGTTGTTACGGAGGAAGGTTCTTTCAACTTCAAGGGAGACCCGGAGAAATTCGTCCTTTTCGCAGAAGCCGAAAGAATCAATTCCGCCTACCAGTTTGACCCGCTGTTTGCCATCAACTGCAGCGTTGTAGATCCTCTGCCTCACCAGGTGGAGGCTGTCTATAAATACCTTCTTCCTCAGCCTTCTATCCGATTCCTGCTGGCCGATGACACCGGCGCCGGAAAGACCATTATGACCGGCCTACTGCTGAAAGAGCTCCTGATGCGCAAGCGCGTGGAGCGCGTCCTTATCGTGACTCCCGGCGGTCTTACCAAACAGTGGCAAGAGGATGAAATGGGCGTCAAGTTCAATATCCCTTTCATCCTGGCCAACCGCGCTGCGTTCAATTCGGAGCCCACTATTTTCCAGGACCACGACCGCATTGTCGCCTCCATTGACTTCATCTGCAAGGACGATATCATGAAGGTTCTGGCCAGTACCAGCTGGGATATGATCATCTTTGATGAGGCCCACAAACTGTCCGCCTACGAATACGGCTCAAAGCGGTATCTTTCCCGCCGCTATGAGGCTGCACTCACGCTATCCAAGCAATGTGAACATATTCTCCTGCTGACTGCAACGCCGCATCGTGGGCGCGAAGACACCTTCAAGTGCCTGATGCAGCTGCTGGACGAAGACATCTTCGCCACACCGGATCTTGCCGCATCCCGTATTCAGGAGATTGGCCAGAGCGGAATCAATAAGTACTTCATCCGCCGTCTGAAGGAGGACATGAAGGACTGGAACAGCAATCCACTGTACAAGGAGCGTTACACCAAGACCGTAGCCTACCAGCTCACTCCGGAGGAGAAGAAGCTTTACGACGCCGTAACGGATTACCTCACCAAGCAGAAGGCAGAGGCCACCGAGAGCAAGAACATCCACGTATCCCTGGCCTTACAGGTGATGCAGCGTCGTCTGGTCAGCTCCATCTACGCCATCCGGAATACTCTTTTCAAGAGATACACAGCCCTGCAAGGACTGGCCGACCTTGTTTCCCAGAACCCCAATATCTGGAAGCAGCGTCAAAAGCTGGAAGACTTCGATCTGGACAGCATGGACGACTATGACGAGCTGGAAGACGATGAGCGCGATGCCCTGGACAACATCATGGCCGACCCGAAGAAGCTCAAGCTCTTTACCACGGCCAAAACTGCCGTAGAGATACAGCAGGAGGCCCGCCAGGTGAAGGCTCTCTACAATATGGCCGACGCCCTCTATGCCCAGAATCAGGAGGAAAAGAAGTTCCAGGAACTGAACCACCTTCTTAACTCCCAAGGCGTCATCAACGGCGAGAAACTGGTCATTTTTACCGAACATAAGGACACCCTCATCTACCTGAACGAGCGCCTGAGCAACAGTGGCTACAAGGTGGCAACCATTCACGGCGGAAAGAATGTGGATGAGCGCCGTGAGGCCCAGAACGCCTTCATGCGTGATGACGCACAGATCCTGATTGCCACGGATGCCGCCGGAGAAGGTATCAACCTCCAGTTTTGCCGCCTTCTTATCAACTGGGACATTCCCTGGAATCCGAACCGCCTGGAGCAGCGTATGGGACGTATCCACCGTTACGGCCAGCAGAGCGATGTTATGGTGTTCAATATGGTTGCCAGCAACACCCGGGAAGGTAAGGTCCTTTCCAAGCTGCTGGAGAAGATGGATATCATCCGCCAGAGCCTGGGTGACGACCGTGTGTACGACGTGATTCAGGATGTGCTCAAAGATGTCTCCCTGGATGACATCATCTCCTCCGTCTTCGACGGCCGTGCCTCTGAACTGGACAGGTTCATCAGCCAGGATGACGAAACTATCCGCAATCTCTTCCGGGAGAAAATCAAGGACCAGAAGAATGCCATTGCTCATAGTACCGTAGACTTCGTGGATGCCCACCGCCTGAAGGAAGACTCCGACGAAAAGCGCCTGCAGCCCATCTACGTCCGGATGTTCTTTGAACGTGCCTTCAAGCACTTGGGCGGTAAATACAAGGAAATGGGAGACGGCATCTTCCAGATGATCAATGTCCCTGATGTGATTGCGAAGAAGCTTAAGGACCGCTATAAGATAAACGTGAGCAACGTAGCCCAGCTCCTTCTATGCTTCGATAAGCACAAATTCCTCGACTATCAGAATGCCAACGCCCTTTCCGGCAAGGCACACTATATCAACCCCGGAAACCCGCTCTTTGATGCCCTCGTGGATGTGGTCCGGGAAAGCTTCCGTGAAGAGATGCTCAAGGGCACTGTCCTGGTATCTCCGGAAGACAGCCAGAGCTACCTGGCCTTCTTTATCAAGAACCAGATTACAGACAATAGCCCTTCCAAGGCCGAAGATAATGTGGCCAATGAGCTGCTGTCGCTGGTGTATCAGACTCCCGACGGCAAGTTCGATATCACGTCTCCTGCTAAGTTCCTGGATCTGGTACCGCCCAGTGAATTCGCCAAGCAGGTGGATACTCCAGCCGTGCAGAATGAGGAAGAAGTCATCCAGTGGGCCTTCGAGCATATTACAGAGCCCTTGCTGGAAGAGACGGAGACCCGTGTCCAGGAAGACAACGACAAGCGTCGTGAGTACCTGGAGACCGCTTTCGAGCAGGTCATCTTCGACCTCAGTATGCAAATCAACGAGCTACAGGGCAAGGCCTTCATGTCTGATAGCGAGAAGGTTCAAAATCAGCTGACCAACAAGACCAACCGGATGGCAGAGCTGAAGCTTCGCAAGATCGCCCGCCTTAATGAGCTTGACACGATGGTGGAACTTTCTCCTAAAAAACCGGAGGTATTGGGCTGTGCCTATGTGGTTCCGCTCAGTCAGATGGAATATGAGCATCACTTCGGAATGCACCGGGACGACGAAGTTGAGGCCATTGCTATGCAGGTGGCCATGGACTATGAAAGATCCTGCGGCGGTACCCCGGTGGACGTCTCCAAAGACAATGTGGGATACGATATCCGGACCACTGACAAGGATGGCAACAAACGCTACGTTGAGGTAAAGGGACGCGCTGGCACAGACGGTGTGATGCTATCCGAGAATGAGGTGAACCGGCTGGAGCAGCTGGGCGACCGGGCTTGGCTCTACATTGTGACCAACTGCAAGAGCAAACCCGAACTCCATACCTTCTGGAACCCGATTGCCAGGATGAACTTCCAAAAAATGTACAAAGGCGTGCAGTACTATCTGCCTGAGGAGGAATGGAAATCTAAAGTGAAATAAGAAAGACTATATATGAAAGCAAAGAAACTCATAGAAGTGGCCATGCCGATCAAAGAGATATCCGCTGAAAGTCAGCGCGATAAATCAATTCGACGTGGGCATATCTCAACTCTACATCTTTGGTGGGCAAGGCGTCCGCTTCCTGCATGTAGGGCTGTTATCTTTAGCAGTCTAGTGCCAGATCCTCTCGATGAGAATTGTCCGAAAGCTTTTAAGGATGCCGTTAACGAGCTTCTGATGCATCTTCCACAATATAAGCCATATAAGGATATTCCATACACTGCGGCTTTTGACCCGATGGAAGACAATCAACGTCATCGCCTTATGATGTTTATTGGAAAATTCTCTGATAAGTGTCAGCATAACATGTTGCATGGAATAACCACTCCGCCTGCTGAACAGATTGACGATAGTAGTTTGGTGAAATGGGAGAATAAGGATAACAAAGAAATTATTGATCGCGCTCAAAAATTGATATGGGTAGCTTATAATTCGGAAAAGCGTCCGGAAAAGGAATTCGAGCAGCTATCTATTGAATTTGAGGATGCTAAAAGGAAAATTGAAGAATGCGAGGAGATTCTGTATTCTATTCCTAATCGTCATCAGGATAGTATTACAGTGAAAGAAGCGAAAGACGCCCTTAAGGCCGCCATATCTTCTTTCCAGTCTAATATGCCCATGGTTTTCGACCCTTTTGCCGGTGGAGGGGCAATCCCTTTAGAGGCTGCCCGCCTTGGCTGCAGAAGTTATGGGAATGATATCAATCCTGTTGCACATATTATTGAAAAGGGCTCTGTTGAGTACCCTCAAAAATATGGGAAGAAAGCTATTCTTGAAAGAAATGAATTTGATTCAATTTACGGAGAATTAGGCTGGTCTATTCTTGCTGAAGGGGCTTTATCATTAGATCAGAAATATGTTACGATTGATAATCTTTTGGCTTTTGACGTTGAATATTGTGCCAAAAGGATTATCCAAGATGTTGAGTTTGAAACCCGTACTCTTTATGACATTCAGGACGGGAAAAGGCCTTCTGTGTATTATTGGATGCGTTTTTGTCAATGTGACAATTGTCGCAAACAGATTCCTTTATTCCGTCAGCTTTATCTCTCGAAACCGCGTAGTAACAAGAACCAACAACGGATAAAGCATTTTGAATACCATGTTGTTAACGGCGAATTGGTTATTTCTCTAGAGAACGGCGATACAAAGATGTCCGCAAATGTTAATCGGGGAAATGTGTCTTGTCCCTATTGCGGAGGAATAACCGATATTGAAAGCCTAAAGAAGCAGTTTAACAACAAGAAGATTACTGAAGCACCTATTGCCTATATCTATGACAATCCCGACGGAAAAGTATTTAAGCAAGTTGATTATAGAGAATTCTCTGGTCTATCAGAATTGGCAAAAGTAGAGGAAGAGAGTATTCCTCATGAGAAGTTATCCCCAAATTCAGCGGGTGGTGATGTTCTTGGATGGGGCTTTCTCAGGTGGGGTCAATTATTTAATCCCCGACAACTTAGGGTGCTTCTTTGTTTTGCAGAACACATTCATAATAGTTTACCATCTGTCCCAGGTGACGACGAATACAGAAAGTCCATCAAGACATATTTGGCAATATTACTGGATAGATTAGCCGTGAGAATGACTTCTCTTGGTAAATGGCATTACCTACAAGATACTGTAGAGCATCTTTACGGAAGGCAGGCAATCCAGATGAATTATGATTATCCAGAATTAGACCCCTTTAGTACTATATCAAGTTCTGCTATTGGGCAGCTAGATTCTATTATTAACTACATTCTTGAGGAGTCTCGATCTCCCTTTTATTCAACAGTCAACAACTGTAGCAGCGGAGATAAGAGTTTGTTTGCAGAGAATGAGGTTTATGCTACTATAACAGACCCTCCATACTACGATGCTATTGCATATGCAGACATATCAGATTTCTTCTATGTATGGCTTAAGCGTGCCATTGGAGCTGACTATCCGATTGTTTTTTCCACTCCCCAGACTCCGAAAGTCGAAGAATGCACGGCTCTCAAACATCACCACAACAACAGTGAGGTTGAAGCTCGCAAACACTTCGAGGATAAACTTACTCAGATCTTTGATGCTATTGAAGTTCAGACATCCGATATTGTCAGCATAATGTTTGCCCATCAGAGTACGGAAGCTTGGACTACTCTTTGTAATTCTATATTGAAAGCCCGTATGAACATCACGGGAAGTTGGCCTTTTGATACAGAAGTTTCTGTAGCCTTAAAGGCTGATAAAGGATATCTTGAATCATCTGTTACTGTATCATGTCGCCCTTCTGAGCGTATTGGCTATGGTGATTATAAGGAAGTTAAGTCTGCTATTTCAAGAAAGGTTAGAGATGAAGTTGAAAGTCTATATTCGCTTGGCTTCCGCGGCGCGGATTTGCTGACCGCCTGCTTTGGACAGGCAGTTAGTGAATTTGGTAAGTATAAGTTTGTTGAGAAAGCAGATGGTAGTGAGGTTCAAGTATCTGATCTCCTCGAAATGGCTAGATTAAGTGCCTTCAATGCTTTAGTTCAAGGTGTACAGGGCGATGATTTCACGCGTTTTTATATCGGCTGGCTTCAAATGAATGGGATGGGAGAAACCGATTTTGATGATGCCACGAAGTTTACGCGAGTTGGAATGCCCGTTGATGTCTCCGAAATTTTTTCTCGCAGGCTTCTGATTCGCGAAGGGAAAAAACAGCATCTTGCTACAGCTTCAGAGCACCTTGGGAATAGTACTTCACTAGGTACTCACATTGATGATTCACTCATTGACCAGGTTCATAGAGCAATGCTTGCATATGAAAAAGGTGATCGTCATATTCTTTTAACCCTTCTTCATAATGTGGGAGCAGATGATCAGAGCTCGCCATTCTGGCGCCTAGTAGCGTCGTTAAGAGAATTGCTACCTGACGGGAAAGATTTAAAGTCTATAGAAGGTCTCTTGGGCAACTCTGATAATCTTCGTCAAGAATCCCGCGAAGTAGACCAGCACCAGCCCGAGCAGATGACCTTGGACTTTGGCAACGACTTCAACAGTGATTTCAAATAGTATTCAATATGAGCACAAGTACAAACACCAGCTTGTTCAATGCCTTGGGCTTTTTTCTGGAGAAGATGAGGCCCTACGTGATTGACGTGATTCAGAAAGCAGCCCCCGGCAAGCCCTGGGAAGGTGAATTGTTCACCAAGCTGAGCTACGACCAGCAGCGCACTTGGAATATGGCCATGCGCAACCTTAATGAATCCGGTGGAAACACGGCCAATTTGATTGACTATGGTATCCTTTTCACCTTTGGAGTATCTTTCAAAGATGCACTAAAGCAGGAAGTGGGCGGTTATGGCGAGGTAAACAAACTCATCAACTATTTCAAAGAACTGAAGGAAGTTCGCAATAAGTGCCAGCACTTCCAGGAACTGAGCGAGGATGAGATTTTGCGCGCATATTTGGATATGAAAGATGCCGCCAAGCTGCTGGAAATGCAAGATGTTTTTAATGAAATTCTTCGCATCCAAAATGGCGACAAAGTAGAGACCACACCGGAACCGGCCGCAAAGCCCGCGCAGAACGACACGTTGATGACTTCGGCTCCTGCTGCACCGGTTGCCAGCTCCGATGACACGTTGCCTTCCTGGTTCAATTTTGCGCTGCCGCACTACGACATCCGCAATGGCCAGCTGGACGAATCCATCTTCGCAGCCAACCTCAGTGAGGTAGCCCTGGGTACCGGCCCGGATGTCTATACTAATCCCAATCTCTTCTTTGCCAAGACGTATGTGACCGATGGCCTCCGGGACATCTCCACCCGCGTGGTACAGGCGCTAAACGGTGAGGAATCCGAGAACCGTGTCATTTCCCTGCAGACCGGCTTCGGTGGAGGTAAGACTCACTCCCTGATTTCGCTCTACCATATTGCCAAGAGCGGCCGCAGCATTGCGTCGCTGGGCAAAGATATGAAGATCTTCTCCGACAACGTGACTCCGAAGTTTGACGATGCCAAGGTGGCGGTGTTCACCAACAACACCACCGACGTCACCCAGGGACGTGAATCGGAAGACGGCTTCACCATCTATACCCTCTGGGGCGAGATTGCCTACCAGCTAGGAGGCAAAGAGGCCTACGACAAGATTAAGCAGAATGATATTGAGCGCACAGCTCCTTCTGCCATGCTGTTCAAGCCCATCATCGAGAGCTGCACCCCGAGTCTGATTCTCATCGATGAGCTGGCAGACTACTGCGTCAAGGCATCAGCCAAGAAAGTGGGCCAGGGCTCCCTTTTCAACCAGACCAACAGCTTTATACAGACGCTCACAGAAGTTGTCTCCAGCATACCTCGCTGCGTGCTCATCGTGACCCTACCGGCCAGTGCTACGGAGGTAGCGGCCAACGTCATAGGCCAGGAGGTCCTTTCCTCACTGGAGACGCGTGTTGTGCGTGTAGGTACATCCGTGAAGCCCGTGGATGATGAAGAAATCTTTGAGGTGGTCCGCCGCCGTCTGTTCGAGCGGATGCCAGATTCCACCGTTATTGACAAAGTGGCAAAGAAATACCAGGATATGTACCACAATCGTCGCGGAGATCTTCCGCCGCAGTGTGACAACCTGGCTTACGCCAATCGCATTCGGAAGGCATATCCTTTCCATCCGGAACTCATTGATATGTTCCGCCTCCGCTGGGGTAATGACCCTCGTTTCCAGCGCACCCGTGGTGTCCTGCGCCTGCTGGCCTCCATTGTCCAGGACCTATGGCAGCGTCGCAATTCTCTCACTGGCACACAGGCCCTGATTCACACATCAGACCTCAACCTGGAAAACCTGAGTACCCTCACCGGAACCATCAATAACCTGATGGGCGCCAACTGGGAGACGGTTATGCACGCTGACGTTTATGGCACCTCCAGCAACGCTTACAAGATTGACAACCTAGAAACCTCCGGTGCAGCCTTCACTTACCACATCACCCAGGGAGTGGCCACTACGCTGCTCCTCGCATCCGTTGGTGGAGATCACCAGCACGGCCTGTCTATGCCGGAACTGAAGCTTTGCATGCTGAGGCCAGGTGCATTCAACCACAACGACATCAACGGCTCCCTCAACAAGTTGGAGGATGTGGCCCACTACCTCTATTCGTCCAATACCGGCGGAAAGCGCTACTGGTTCCAGTCCAAGGCGAACATCAACATCCTGCTGAACCAGGCTAAGGGAGAAGTGTCTGTTGATGAAATGAACGTGGAGATTCTCAAGCGCCTCAAAGCCATCAACCTGATGGGAAGCCCGTTCAAGGTTTTGGTTGACCCGTCTAGCGATATTCCGGAGCAGAAGAGCCTCACTCTCATTCTGATGCATCCGAAGTATTCCGCTGCCATTGACCGTATTGACGGTGCTATGGAGCGTTTCATCAATCAGACGTCAACTAAGCGTGGACTTTCCGAGCGTGTCTTCCGGAATACTATTCTCTACCTGGCTTGCTCTGAAGCTGGACGTGCCGGCCTGAACGTCAAGCTGGCAGACTACATTGCCTGCACAAAGATCCTGAACGAATATGCCACAGCTCTGGAGAAAGACCAAAAAGCGGACATCGAGGCCCGAAAGAGGACTTACGACCACGAACTCGAAGACTCCCTGGTACAGGCCTACAGCGTCGTGCTCAAGCACTCTGCCAAGGAAGGCATCCACCGCTACAATATCCAGGAACCTTCCCGCGACCTGTCCACTCTCATCTCCATCAATCTGCCTTCCAAGCTGAAGGAAGAGGAATGGCTGCTGGATACTGTTGGCCGCAAGACCCTGGCAGACAACAATCTGCTGCCGACAGTTGAAACACCGATTCCGGTAAAGATTGTCTATGAGGCCTTCCTCAAATACGATGACAAGCCTATGATATCCGGCCCGGAAGCCATCGAGCGTTCCGTCCGCAAATACTGTGAGCTGGGTCTGTTCAATGTGGCTGCCGGCACAAGCGGAGACTGGGATAAGATTTACCAGAATACAGACACCATCCCGTTCCTCAACGCCCAAAGTGAGGAATATTGGCTGGTAGATCCGAGCGTACAGCCTAAGCCAGTAGAAGTACCTGGGCAGCCAGACCAGCCCGATACACCGCAGCCTCCCAAGACTGATAATCCCGGAGGTGGAGAAACCCCTGGCGACCCCGTCCCTCCTGAGGAGGTAGTGAAGGCCTTCAAGTCCCTCACCATCTCCGGCACCGTGGACATGGCCAGCTGGACACAACTGTTCAGCAGCTTTATCGTGCCCTTGAAGAACAACAATCTCAAACTCAGCATCAGCTTTAAGGCCAAGTCTACCGAATTGGCACCTCTCAACGAGAATTCTCCTATCTACAGGGCAGTGAAGGAATCTGCTTCGCAGTTGGGGCTGGATATTGAGACGGAGGAGAAGTAATAATTGCATTGTAATAATATACAGATGAATATATTATCATTCTTTCACGGTCTATTGGGATGGATTACAGCTGCATGGTTGGCTGTGATTCTGATTGTTTTCGTATATGCCCTGTATCGTTTCCTGACTAAGAGCAGCCGCATTATTAAAGACTGTGATGCATTGAATCTTCCTGAACCTGAAGAGGAGCTGGAGAAGACTCCTGTAGGAAGATTACTGCAGGAGAAATCTGCGAAGGAAACAACCGACTATGCTGAGGACGCAATCAATATCAGCTCCATCGCCGCTTCTTACAAGCTGAATCTCAGGATGGCTCAATCCACGCCAAGTATTCTCACTAGCCTGGGTATTCTGGGTACGTTCATTGGCCTATCCTTTTCGGTTCTGCACTTTGATTCTTCTTCGTCAGAGAGTATCCGTGACAGTATTAACTCGCTGCTGTCAGGTATGGGCACGGCCTTTTTTACCTCAGTATTCGGAATGTTCTTCTCTGTCGTGTTCCTATGGGCAGAGAGAAAGAGATTCAACACACTGTGCAACTCAGTCGATGCTCTTTGTGATAAAGTGAACAAGGCTTATCGACGTTCATCGGATCAGATGGTGGAATCAAAGCTTCAGGAAATCACGGAGCAGATATCTGGCGTGCAGCTTTCCTTTGGAGATAATTTGGACAAGGTGTTCGACCAGAAGGTTACTCCTGTAATGTCTGATATCGCCAAGAAGCTCGAGAATCCGGCACAAACGGTAGTAGATGGCCTGCTCACTGAATTGAGAAAAGTCAGTGACGGTTTTGCGGATAAGCTTACGGAGAGAGTGAACAATAAGATGAATGAACTTCTGGATCAGTTCATTCTGGCTACCGATGAGATGAAGGCTGTACCGGCTGCAATCAATACAGCCACCGACAACCTCATCAAGTCTGGTGAAACTACAATCGAGGCACAGAAGGCATTTACCAAGGAGACGAAGGAACGCTTCGATAAGTACACGGAGGACCTGACCAATGCCGTTAAAGGCCAGGTCGGAGAAATCCAGAAGCAGTTTGCTACTACGTCCACTGCTTTGAAGGGTATTCCAGAAGAAATATCCCACTCTGTTGAAGCACAGAAATCTGTCACGGAAGAATTCACCAAGCAGATAGAAAAACTTGGAACCATTGAGGAGATATATTCTGCAGCAGTAGACAAGATTACTTCTGCCAATCAGGATCTTGCTGACGCCAAATCCAACATTTCTACGCTCACATCGAAGATATCAGCTGCAGCAACATCTATTGAGTCTGCCTCCAGCGGAATGGTCAAGAGCAATGAAAAGATGCTTAAAGACTTCGAGACCATCTACGACCTCAACAGGGATGTTACCGAACAGGTCAAGACCTATAGCGAGCGCATCAAGGGTATAGAGGGTGGCTTGAAAAGCATCTTTGGGGAGATCGAGAAAGGCCTCACCAGCTATGCAACTACTTCCTCCAAGAATATGCAAGGCCTGCTGGACACCTTCACGAATTCGGTAACCGATGCCTGCCAGAATATATCCAATGCCACCGCGCCGCTGCATGAGACTATCGGGGGCATTCTTAAGGCACTCGATAAGACCGAGAAGAGCGCCCAGGCCCTGTTGAAGCGTGTTGAGAATCTGCCTCAGCAAAAGAATTAAGACAACTTGAATGAAGCGCAACAAAGACATAGAGCAAGCTGAAAATCCCTTCTCGCTGTCCATTGGAGACCTGATGGCCGGCGTGCTGTTCATCTTCGTGCTTCTGTTGGCCTCCACTATGTTGGATATTCAGCAGAAGGCAGAAGCTGATGCCGAGATTGCGAGCCGCTACAACAATATCAAGACCGAGATCTATCTGGACATCGCAAAAGAATTCCACGATGACCTGGCCAGTTGGAATGCTGTAGTAGATTCCACTGATTTGGCGGTACGCTTCCTCACAAACGAGTCTCTTGATGCCAAGGTGTCGTATTTCTCCAAAGGGAGTTCAGCCCCGAGCGAAAGCTATAAAGAGATCCTGAGCGATTTCTTCCCACGCTTTATGGCCATCATTTCAGACCCACGGTATAGAGATGCCATTGAAGAGATTCGTATTGAAGGACACACCGACTCTGACGGCGGCTATATGTACAACATCAATCTGTCACAGAGCCGTGCCCGCGAGGTACTGAATTATTGCCTTAAGATATCTGATACAATGGAGGGAGGCGAGGACATAATGAACTGGGCCAGGTACAAGATTACCGCTAACGGCCTGTCATATAGTCATCCTATCCTCAACGCGGATGGTTCTGAAAACAAGGACCTTTCACGTCGTGTAGAATTCAAGCTTCGCACAAATGCTGAGCAGCAACTTGAAGAAATAGCTAAGATTCGTCTGCAGTAATGGAACGCGACCAAGTCAAAAAACTCTTGGGGTTTAAGTTCAACCGGGACCGTGTCTTCGGTTTCGCTGATGCTGGATACAACCGGGAAGTTTTTGACAAAAACATGACGCGGTTGCAAGAAATCGGAAACTCCATGGTCGAGGTTCGTGACTTCCTGACTGAAGAAGAAATCAGACGTCTAGTTCGTCACCTCCATAAACAGTGGAAGGATGAAGTTGATGCGTCCGAAATTAATCTCTCGCTACTGGAAGCCAGAAGTGTAGGTTACGGTCTGGAAAAGTCCACCGAGCAGGGTTTTGCTTACTTCCTGCACAAGATCCTGGAGCGAGAGGAGAATTGGACGCCTTCATGTCTTAAGGGTTTCCTGCATAGCACTCTGCGCCTATGGAATGAAATGAAGCCGGCCGTCAGGGAGGCAAATTCTGCATTCATTGCTCGTCATTCAAATGACGTCGAAGGAGAGCTGTCAAAGGCTGCGCCTTACATCTCTGCTGAAGGTCCTGCCAAATTAGCCGCAGACACCAGGAAAAAGAAGAAGTCCTATCTATGGGCTCCCTCCGCTGTCCTTATGCCGACAACACGGCTCAACTATACCTACTTCTCAGATATGCTCCTGGCCTACTTCAAAGATGTCAAGAAAGGAGAGTATGAGGAGTTGAAGTCTGCACTAGATCTGCACAACCAGTCTCGTACAGATAAAATTCTCATCCCAGAGCTTATCAACAAGGAATCTTCCTTTAACAAGAATCTTCTGGACATAGCCAGCAAACGAATTGGAGACCCTTTTGATGAAGCCAAATGGGCCCCGTTCGACGGAGCTACAGCAGCACAGGCTAAGGCTCTAGAGAAGGCTAGAAAGGCCCTTCTTGGCTGGATTATGCAGGAAATCATCCGGAGCTTCTTTGAAGTACTCTGTCAAGATCGGGAACGAAAGGAGTTCTGGAGTAAACATGCTCACCAAATCAGCAATTTCACTGTATTTGGTTCACACTGGTCTAGACAGCAAGTCCTGGGATACCTTCCGGCCCAGACGGTGCTCAGACACTTTAACACTGTAGATTCTACCGTTGACAACTGTGCGCTGGCCATGTATATCGGCGAGTATGTTATCATAGAGTTTACACAGGTTGGAGCATTGTATGCATATAGAGTAGATGGCTCCAACTATCGACAGGCATTTCGCTATGCGAAGTCCCTCAGCAGGATAGACGACCTTAAGATTCCAACGATTTCTCTTTTGTACAACTTGGAGTACAGCCGCTTCTCAAGAGAAGGGAAGATGGATCATCGAGGCAGCTGGGCATGGCGAATGGACCGTTGGATAGACCACCAAGTGGCGCCGACAATTGACGAACAATGACGTTAGGCTCTGCCTATATATTGCTATGTTATTATTAGAGATGCCCGGTCTGGGCCGGGCATGACGGCGATAGTAAGGCCGGGCATGACGGTGATGATGGAAAAGCAAATAGGCTAGGCAATAGGGTCATCTGCCAAGCCTATTGCTAAGTCGTTCCAAGAAGGATTAAACTTGTCAACCAATTGATTTTTCCACTCACGATTATAGTGTTTTAATTGTTTTTCACGGGCAATGGCCTGAACAATATCCTGGAACACTTCGTAGTATACCAATTTATGACAATTGTATTTGGCAGTAAAAACAGAGCCCTGTCCAGCTGCATGTTCAGAGACACGGCGAACCAAGCTTTCCGTAACGCCAACGTATAGAACAGAGTTACTTCTGTTCGTCATGAAGTAGATATAGCCGTGCGTTTCCATAACACATTTAATGTAAAGAGATGCCCGGGTCAGAGCCGGGCATGACGTTTTTTTGCTAAAAAGATGCCCGGTCGGGGCCGGGCATGACGGTATGCGCGCTAAATGGAGAGGCTGTCGAAGATGAACGGCAGGAGGTCGTCCACGCAGTGGAATTTGCGG
>JAEEGK010015856.1_pt1 | contig 16632 bp, 14 predicted proteins | sample 8958771 | NCBI WGS metagenome assembly JAEEGK01 (sample SAMN16246547, study PRJNA631951) | gut metagenome | biome: gut microbiome; feature: rumen; material: SC-attached | host: Bos | place: Iran: Karaj | collected 2018-10 | reverse complement strand
TTGTAGATGCTTTTCAAAGAGAGCATCAAGTCAAAGGATGGAATAGAAAAAAGAAAGAAGCTTTAATTAATAATCACCCCGAATTGTTGCCTGAGCTGTCGAAACATAAGTAGGTTGCCTTGGTGTCGGCCCTTCGACGGGCTCAGGGACCTTAGTTTTTACAAATATGAACATCTTAGTCACAGGTGGCGCCGGTTTCATCGGCAGCCACACCTTAGTAGAACTCAACGTGGCGGGCCACGAGACCGTGGTCATCGATAACCTCTGCAACAGCAACCCAAAGTCTTTGGAGCGCGTGGCAGAGTTGACAGGCAAACACATCCCTTTTTATGAAATCGACATCCGTGACCGAGAAGGCCTCAACCGCGTAATGGAAGCCCATCGCTTCGATGCTTGCATCCACTTCGCTGGCCTGAAGGCAGTGGGCGAGAGTGTTGAGAAGCCTTGGGAATATTACGAAAACAACATCAGCGGTACTTTGACGCTTCTCGATGTGATGCGCCAGCATGGTTGCAAAAACATCATCTTCTCGTCGTCGGCCACAGTCTACGGCGATCCGGCTGTCATCCCCATCACTGAGGATTGTCCCAAGGGGCATTGCACAAACCCATACGGCCAGACCAAGAGCATGCTCGAAGAAATCATGATGGACATGCAGAAGGCCGACAAGGAGTGGAACGTGGTGCTGCTGCGTTACTTCAACCCCATCGGCGCACACCCGAGTGGCAGGATAGGGGAGAACCCCAATGGCATCCCGAACAACCTGATGCCCTATGTCACCCAAGTGGCTGTTGGCAAGCGCCCCGAGTTAGGTGTGTTCGGCAACGACTATGATACCCCCGATGGCACTGGCGTCCGCGATTACATCCATGTCGTGGACTTGGCCAAAGGACATGTAGCCGCTTTGCAAGCCATAGAGCGGCACTGCGGTTGTGCCATCTACAACCTTGGCACGGGACAAGGATACTCGGTGCTTGATGTGGTGAAGACCTTCGAAAAGGTTAACGGCATCAAGATACCTTACAGCATCAAGCCCCGCAGGGCGGGCGACATCGCCACGTGTTATTCCGACCCCGCCAAGGCCTATCGTGAGTTGGGTTGGAGGGCACAATATGGTCTCGAAGAGATGTGCCGTGACTCTTGGAACTGGCAGAAAAACAATCCCAATGGGTATTAATGGGTCGGCTAAAGCCTATTTGAAACGTTCCCTCTACTAAGGAGCCATTGCGGGCGCCAGATCCGCAATCTCCTTGATAAAACGAACCGCTGAAGCCTATACGAAACACTTATACTCAAAGGAGTCATTGCGGGCGTTAGACCCGCAATCTCCTGAAAAACACGATGCCTTAAAACAATGTCCAAACAAGGATTTGTTTACATTTTGACCAATAAACACAAAACAACTTTGTACACCGGCGTTACTAATGACTTAAAACGGAGGATTGCAGAGCATAAACTTCACATAAACAAAGGTTTTACCGACAAGTATAAAACAGATAATCTGGTCTATTTTGAGATTTGCCAAGACATGACAACAGCTATTCGTAGAGAAAAGCAAATAAAGAAATGGCACAGAGAATGGAAAGAAGATCTGATAAAAGGGTTTAATCCCGAATGGAAAGATTTGTCGGATGACATTGGTTTGAATGAAGAATATTTGCAATCAGTGAAAGAGTATTATGATGATATAACTTCTGCTGGAGAGGAACCCAAGAGTCTAGGAGATTGCGGGTCAAACCCGCAATGACTACCCTCGGTGTGTTGTCTCCTGATATAAACACTGTTTTAGGATATCCTTCTCTCAAACTAATTGACCTGCTTCAACCATAATAGTTATTGCATCCCCAATCCGTAAATCGAAGTTTGCCTAAAAGAAGCACTCACTTTCAAAGGAGTCATTGCGGGCGTCAGACCCGCAATCTCCTGAATGAAATACCAAACTTTGTATAATAAAACACAATCAATATGAAAGGTATCGTATTAGCGGGCGGTTCTGGAACCCGTCTTTATCCCATCACCAAAGGCGTCAGCAAGCAGTTGCTCCCCATCTACGACAAGCCGATGGTCTATTACCCCATCTCGGCCCTGATGCTCGCCGGCATCCGCGACATCCTCATCATCAGCACCCCGTATGACCTGCCGGGCTTCCAGCGTCTGCTGGGCGACGGCTCCGAATACGGCGTCCACTTCGAGTATGCCGAACAGCCCTCACCCGACGGTCTGGCCCAGGCCTTCATCATCGGCGAGAAGTTCATCGGCGACGACTGCGCCTGCCTCGTGTTGGGCGACAACATCTTCTACGGCAGCGGCTTCACAGGCCTGCTCCGTAATGCCGTCAAAGACGCCGAGGAGAACAACAAAGCCACCGTGTTCGGCTACTGGGTCAGCGACCCCGAGCGCTACGGCGTGGCCGAGTTCGACAGGCAAGGCAACTGCCTCAGCATCGAAGAAAAGCCCAAGCAACCTAAGAGCAACTATGCTGTGGTGGGCCTGTATTTCTACCCGAATAAGGTAGTAGACGTGGCCAAACATATCAAACCGAGCGCACGCGGTGAATTGGAGATCACCACGGTGAACCAGCGCTTCCTGGAAGACGGAGAACTGAAAGTTCAGGTGTTTGGCCGAGGGTTTGCCTGGTTGGATACAGGAACGCATGATTCCTTGTCAGAGGCATCGACTTTCGTGGAAGTTATCGAGAAACGCCAAGGACTGAAGATTGCCTGCCTCGAAGGCATCGCTTATCGCAACGGTTGGATCACCGAGGAGAAAATGCGTGAGTTGGCCCAGCCCATGCTGAAGAACCAATACGGCCAATACGTCTTGAAGGTCATCGACGAGTACAAGTCGGAGATTACTTCTGATACATTGACGCATCTGAATAGGAAGTAAACAAAAACACGGAATTATTTTGAACACGGATCTACACGGATTTAACGGATTTTTTTGCGACACGTCGCAAAATTCCGTGCAAATTCGATAAATCCGTGTTCGAAAAAACTATCGGAACTCACTAGTCCACTTTTTTTATTATGTCGCTTATATACCAAAACGAAAGTTACGCCATCAGAGGGGCGGCAATGAAGGTGTACAACACTTTAGGTTGTGGTTTTCTGGAAGCGGTGTACCAAGAGGCTTTAGAGATAGAGTTCAATAAACTAGGGATACCCTATGAAAAAGAGAAGGAGTTGGAGATTGTATATAACGGTGTGGTGTTGAATAAAAAATATGTTGCTGATTTCGTGTGTTATGATAAAATCATTCTTGAATTAAAAGCAGTAAAGGAATTGGACGATTCCCATAGGTCTCAAGTTTTCAATTATTTGAAGGCTACAGGTTTCAAATTGGGTTTCTTGATCAATTTCGGTAAATACGATGAAATCCAAATAGAGCGTAAGGTTCTATGAAAAACAAAATGAGTTAGATTATCGGAATAAACCAATCCGTGTTCAATAAAAAAAGAAATTATGTGTCCTAAAAGAACTATCATCATCACCGGAGGCGCTGGTTTCATAGGTTCGCACGTCGTACGCCTCTTCGTGAACAAATATCCCGAATACAGCATCATCAACCTTGACAAGCTGACCTACGCCGGCAACCTCGCTAACCTGAAAGACATTGAGGACAAGCCTAACTACCGTTTCGTCAAGATGGACATCTGCGACTTCGAGGGTGTCTACAAGTTGATGCAGGACGAACATGTCGACGGCATCATCCATCTCGCCGCCGAGAGCCATGTGGACCGCAGCATCAAGGATCCATTCACCTTCGCCCAGACCAATGTGATGGGCACGCTGAGCCTGCTGCAGGCTGCTAAATTGTATTGGGAACAAACCCCTGTAGAGACGGTGCAACCGTCTCTACAACGGAGGTTTTACCATATCAGCACCGACGAAGTCTATGGCGCGTTGGAACTCACCAACCCCGATGGCATAGAGCCACCTTTCAGCACAAAGGCCTCCTCAGGCAAGCACCACCTCGCCTACGGAAGCAAGTTCTTCACCGAAGACCTGAAATACCAGCCCCATAGTCCCTACAGCGCTACCAAGGCCGCCAGCGACCACTTCGTTCGCGCCTTCCACGACACCTACGGTCTGCCAACTATTGTAACGAACTGCTCCAATAACTACGGTCCCTACCAGTTCCCTGAGAAACTTATTCCGCTGTTCATCAACAATATCCGTCACCGCAAGCCGCTGCCTGTCTACGGCAAAGGTGAGAACGTGCGTGACTGGCTGTATGTGGAAGACCACGCAAGAGCAATAGATCTTATTTTCCATAAAGGCAAGGTGGCCGAGACCTATAACATCGGTGGTTTCAACGAATGGAAGAACATCGACCTCATCAAGGTGTTGATTAACACCGTAAACCGCCTGCTGGGTCGCCCTGAAGGCGCTGATATGGACCTGATCACCTATGTTACCGATCGCGCCGGCCACGACATGCGCTATGCCATCGACTCCACCAAACTTCAGAAGGAACTGGGTTGGGAACCGAGCCTCCAATTCGAGGAAGGCATTGAAAAGACCGTCCGCTGGTATCTCGACAACCAGGAATGGATGGATAACGTCACCTCGGGCGACTATCAAAAGTACTACGAGGATATGTATAAAGGAAGATGAATTGTCTAAAATGCATGGAATTAAACCTATATTAGTTCGAATAAGTGGTATCCGCTTCGCTGGGGTTGTGAAACCATTTCCGTAACCCAGACTGAGGCGACGGGCATAACCCGAACTCAGTCAAATGCTTGTTTTTTTCTGTCATGCCGGACTTGATCCGGCATCTCCTTAGTCAAAGGAAACGCCTCTTTTAGGAGATTGCGGGTCAAGCCCGCAATGACAACAGAGGCATAATCACAAACGGACAATTAATTAAATGGATTAATGGACAAAGTAACCATCATTGACTACGACCGAATATACAAGAACTTCATCGATGAGAAATACTTGCACGGTCACGACGAGTACTACTACCGCAACCAACAGGTTAAGAAACCTGTCGGCGGCTGGCGCCACCTGCGTTCCGACGAGATAGAACGCCTCGTGAAAAACAGCAACTCGGCCACCAACTGGGACGACATTTGGGTCACCGACGAATTCGATACCAATATGATTCGCAACAACCATTTTTTTGGCATGGTGCGTATCGGTCGCGTGTGCAATAAAGTGCTGCAATACCATGACCTTCGTGTGCCCATTGGCATCACCGACAGCAGTATCATGTCGTGCGATATCGGTGACGACGTGGCCATCCACGATGTGCACTATATGGCCAACTACATCATCGGCGACAAGAGCATTCTCTTTAACATACAGGAAATCTCTACCACCGACCACTCCAAGTTCGGCAATGGCACCATCAAGGAAGGCGAGCCCGAAGAGGTGCGCGTATGGCTTGAGGTGATGAACGAAATTGGTACGCGCCGCATCTTGCCTTTTGATGGCATGATTACCGCTGATGCCTACCTTTGGGCCAAATACGTCGACGACACCAAGTTGCAGGAACGTCTCAAGGATATCACCCAAGCCGGCGTTGACTTCCACCGTGGTTACTATGGCACCGTGGGCGAGTCGTGCGTCATCAAAAATTGTTGGATTTTGAAAGATGCCAAAATCGGTCCTCACTGTTACATCAAAGGCGCCAGCAAACTGAAAAACATCACCATCAACTCATCGGAAGAAGAGCCTTCCCAAATTGGCGAGGGCGTCATCCTCGTCAATGGCGTGACGGGTTACGGTTGCCGCATCTTCTACTCCGTGACGGCCACCCGTTTTGTGCTTGGCGACAACTGCAACCTGAAATATGGCGCGCGCCTCATCAACTCGGTGCTGGGCGACAACTCCACCATCTCGTGCTGCGAGGTTTTGAACAACCTTATCTTTCCTTCGCATGAGCAGCACCATAACAACTCGTTCTTGATTTCGGCCTGTGTCATGGGACAAAGCAATATGGCCGCTGGCGCCACCATGGGTTCCAACCACAACAGCCGTGCCACCGATGGCGAAATCGTGGCTTCTCGCGGTTTCTGGCCTGGACTCTGCTCCAGCGTGAAACACTCGTCGAAATTCGCCTCGTTCACCCTGCTCAGCAAGGCTGACTATCCCAGCGAACTCAACATCATGTTGCCGTTCTGCCTGGTCAACAACAACGCTGCGAAGAACGAACTTGAATTGATGCCCGCCTATTGGTGGATGTACAATATGTACGCCATCGCCCGCAATACCTCGAAATACCAGAAACGCGACAAGCGCAAGCGCAAGATACAGAATATTGAATTTGAGACCCTTGCTCCCGACACTGTAGAGGAGATCATAGAAGGTCGCAAGCTCCTGGAAGTGTGGGTGGCCAAAGCTTATCTTCGCACTAAAGGTGAAGACCCGGACCGATACGAGTACTATGACCTGCGGGAATGCGGCAAAAACCTGCTGGACAATGAACCCCATACCGTGAAGTCTTTGGAGGTCTTTGGCGAGCATGTCGAGAAAGGCAAGCGCAAGGTACGCATCCTCAAGCCTTTGGAGGCCTATCACGCTTATGGCGACATGATTGTCTACTATGCCGTGAGAACTTGTTTGCATTATCTTGAGGCACATCCGGACATCGATATGGAGCATATCGTCAAACAAATGCGTGGCAAACGTCTCCGCAAATGGATCAACCTAGGCGGTCAGACTATGCCTGAGGAATATGTCGACCAACTGCGTGCCGACATCCGTGATGGCGTGCTTAACACCTGGAACGAGATCCACCACCGCTATGATCAATTGTGGGACAACTACCAGCACGAGAAATTACGTCATGCCTATTTTGCGTTGATGTTCCTCTACAAAGACGAGACCGACATCATGACTGAAGAGATGTGGCACGAGAATCTCGACAAGGCCATCCGCATCCAGCGTTTCATCTGTGACCAAGTGTATGAGAGCCGCAAGAAAGACTACGACAACGAATTCCGCAACGCCACCTTCCGCAACGAGGCGGAGAAACTGGCCGTCATCGGCAGCATTGATGACGTGTCGTTTGTCAAACAGATCCGTCAGGAAACGGAAGATTTCATTGCATTAATCCAAAAATATAGAAACACCCATTAAGCAGCATAAAGTCCTGTCCCTTTAACATCATGGCGGACAAGGATCCGCCATCTCCTATGCTGTAAGGGAACCTTAGTTACATAGGAGATTGCGGGTCAAGCCCGCAATGACGGTTAAAGGCTGGTTTTATATTATTGTTGAAAAATCATACAAATCACTAATACATATACAAAATGCGTGTAATTATCGAAAAAAACTACGACGCCATGTCGCGTTGGGCCGCCAACCACATTGTTGAACGCATCAAGGCCTTCAAGCCGACGGCCAAGAAACCCTTTATCTTGGGTCTGCCTACTGGTTCGACGCCTATTGGCACCTATAAGGAACTCGTGCGCCTCTACAAGAAAGGTGAGATCTCCTTCAAGAACGTGGTCACCTTCAACATGGACGAATACGTCCGCATCCCTGAGGACCACCCCGAGAGTTACCACAGCTTCATGTGGAACAACTTCTTCAGTCACATCGACATCAAGAAGGAGAACGTCAATATCCTCAACGGCAATGCCGAAGACCTTGAAGCGGAGTGTGCTCGCTACGAGGAGAAGATCAAGAGTTACGGCGGCATCGACCTCTTTATGGGCGGCATTGGTCCCGATGGCCATATCGCCTTCAACGAGCCTGGCAGCAGTTTGACTTCGCGCACTCGCGTGAAGACCCTCACCAGCGACACCATCATCGCCAACTCGCGCTTCTTCGACAACGACATCAACAAGGTGCCGAAGACCGCATTGACTGTGGGGGTGGGCACCGTCATGGACAGTCGCGAGGTGATGATCCTGGCCAATGGTCACGGCAAGGCTCGCGCTTTGGCGCACGCTATCGAAGGCGGTGTCAGTCAGATGTGGACCGTCAGCGTGTTGCAGATGCATCCGAAAGGCATCATCGTCTGCGACGATGCGGCCTGCGACGAGCTCAAGTACGGCACTGTCAAGTATTTTAAGGATATTGAAAAGAATAATATTTGAGTTTTTTTGGAAGCAAGGATTGGAAGCAAATCTATCGTAAATCTTTCGTAAATAATTTGTTCGCTGGCGCTCGCAATCGCGCAAAGCGCTAAACAGACGCCAAACGGTTATGCTAATATTTGTTTTAGATTTATTAAGATTTGTTTCCATAACTTAAACCAAGCTTCGAAGAAGCGTCTTCGGCGCGCCCGATAAGGGCTGGCCGATAGGGACAAGATCCATTAGATAAAAAGATTTATCCTAGATTTGTGTAAGATTTGTTTCTTAAATACTCCTTCTCAAGTATCATGGATATCCAACTTTACAAAGACCGTATGTATCAGATTATAGGCGCTGCTATGTCTGTATACAACGAACTTGGAAGCGGTTATTCAGAACCCATCTACCAAGAGTGTCTTTCTGTGATTTGTACAGAGAAGGACATCCCATGGGAAAGGGAGAAACCCTTGAAAATGACCTTTCATGGGGTTGAGTTGGAAAAATTGTACAAAGCCGACTTTGTGTGTTATGATGATATCATCGTAGAGTTGAAAGCCGTGTCTGAAATCTTGAATGAACATAGGGCACAACTGTTCAATTACATGAGAATCACTAAAACCAAGTTTGGGATCCTTATCAACTTTGGAGAACCTCAAAGGCTTCATGCTGAGAAGTATATGTTTAATGAAAACACTAATAAATTCAATCTAATTTATAGTTAAGATTGGAAGCAAATCTGCTGTAAATCTTTCGTAAATAATTTGCTCGCGGACGCTCGCAAAACCAAGCTTCGAAGAAGCGTCCTCGGCGCGCCCGATAAGGACTAGCCGATAGGGACAAGACCTCGGTGTAGAAAAAGATTTATTCTAGATTTGTGTAAGATTTGTTTCTAAATCCTGTAACTACGAAGAAACGCCCTCGGCAAGCCCGATTAGGGCACGCCGATAGGGACAAGACCTCGGCGTAGAAAAAGATTTATTCTAGATTTGTGTAAGATTTGTTTCTAAATCCTCTAACTACGAAGAAACACCCTCGGCAAGTCCGATTAGGGTACGCCGACAGACTAGTACTAAGCGTAGAAAAAGATTTGCAATAGATTTGTTTTAGATTTGTTTCTAAAAATTCCGAATTAATACAGTTTATGAAGAATTTCGCCATCATCGGCGTGGGCGGTTACATCGCCCCGCGCCACCTGAAAGCCATTAAAGACACAGGTAATGTCCTCGTCTCTGCCTACGACAAGAGCGACAGCGTCGGCATTATGGACAGTTTCTTTCCCAAGGCCGCCTTCTTCACCGAGCAAGAGCTCTTCGACCGTCACAATACCAAATTGCGCGACAGCGGCACCAACATCGACTATGTGAGCATCTGCACCCCTAACTACCTGCATGACGCCCACACGCGCTACGGCCTGCGCCTCGGCGCCGATGTCATCTGCGAGAAACCCCTCGTGCTCAACCCTTGGAACATCGATGCACTGCAAAAAGTGGAGGAACGGCAGGGCCACAAGGTAAATACCATCCTCCAACTGCGCCTCCACGACAAGATTGTCGCCATGAAGAAGAAAGTCGAGGAAGGTCCCAAGGACAAGATTTACGATGTCGATTTGACTTATATCACCTCGCGCGGCAACTGGTACTATGCCTCGTGGAAGGGCGACATCAACAAGAGTGGCGGCATCGCCACCAACATCGGCGTGCATTTCTACGACATGCTGAGTTGGATTTTTGGCGATGTGCAGAAAAACATCGTCCACATTGCCTCTCACGACCGCGTGGCCGGCTATCTGGAACTCAAACGCGCCCGCGTGCGTTATTTCCTCAGCATCAATGGCGACGTGCTGCCGCCTAATGCCGTGGAAGGGGAGAAGCGCACCTACCGCACCATTATGATTGACGGGGAGGAGTTCGAGTTTAGTCAAGGCTTTACCGAGTTGCACACCAAGAGTTACGAAGAAATCCTCGCAGGTCGCGGTTTCGGCATCGAAGAGGCGCGCCGTTGCATTAATATTGTGTATGAGATCCGCAATGCCACTCCTGTCGGCCTTATTGGCGACTATCATCCCTTGGCAAAACTGCCGCTGAGCGGGCATCCGTTTGGGTGGAAGTGATCCTCCCTTCTTCCTGGCAGTCATAGCGGACCCTCATTCCGCGAATGCGGAACGCTATCCCCATCCCAGCAGTACCATTCTACCGATAGGCAGTCATAGCGGACTTGATCCGCTATCCCCTGCCCAACAGGACCACTTTCCATCTAGGACATGTGAGGACAAAGAAAGCATTATCATAATGGATTCCGGGGAAATAGGAGACTGCGGATCGAGTCCGCAGTGACTCTTGACGATGGAGTAGATGCGGAAATAAAGTCTGTTTAAGTTACTCCGAGACCTCAGGAGACTGCGGATCGGGTCCGCAGTGACTCTTTGGATGAAATGGATGCGGAAAAAAAGCCTGTTTAGATACTCTAAGACTGTAGGAGGCATTCCGAGCAAGCGGCACCGCAGTGACTCCAATAGAATAAGGATGACTTTAAAAGAAAGCTAATTTATCAATCATATAGCAAACCAAGAAAACATGAACATCGCAGTAGCAGGCACAGGCTACGTGGGCCTGAGCATCGCCACATTGTTGGCACAACACAACCACGTCACAGCAGTTGACGTCATCCCCGAAAAGGTCGACCTCATTAACCAAAGGAAGTCGCCCATCCAAGACGACTATATCGAGAAATACCTGGCTGAGAAGGAACTAGACCTCACAGCAACGCTCGATGGCGCAGCGGCCTATAAGGACGCCGAGTTCGTCGTCATCGCCGCCCCCACCAACTACGACCCGCAGAAGAACTTCTTCGACACGAGTCATGTAGAGGAGGTGATAGACCTCGTCTTGAGTGTCAATCCCGATGCCGTGATGGTCATCAAGAGCACCATCCCAGTGGGTTACACCCGTAGTCTTTATGTGAAATATGCCGCCAAAGGCGTGAAGAAATTCAACTTGCTGTTCTCGCCCGAGTTCTTGCGCGAGAGCAAAGCCCTCTACGACAACCTCTATCCGAGTCGCATCATCGTGGGCTACCCGAAACCTATCGAGGGCTATGATTTAGAAAACGAGGCTATTAAGCGCTTGGCTCGACCTGATCTAGAGGAGAAAGCCAAAATCTTTGCCAGTCTCCTCGTTGAAGGTGCCATTGGCCATTCCCAAGACGCGTCAGTCTCAACTAACAACTCTACACTTTCCACTGACTCTCAACTCTCAACTCTCAACTCTCAACAAGATAAAGGCATCCCAGTCCTCTTCATGGGCATGAAAGAGGCCGAGGCCGTGAAGCTCTTCGCCAACACATATCTTGCCTTGCGCGTGAGCTATTTCAACGAGTTGGATACCTACGCCGAGGTGAAGGGTCTCGACACCCAGGCCATCATCGACGGCATCTGCCTCGACCCGCGCATCGGCAGCCATTACAACAACCCGTCGTTTGGCTATGGCGGCTATTGCCTGCCCAAGGACACCAAGCAACTCCTCGCCAACTACGAAGACGTGCCAGAGGACCTCATCCGCGCCATCGTGGAGAGCAACCGCACCCGCAAGGACTTTATCGCCGACCAAGTGCTGAAGATGGCGGGCTATTACGACTACTATGACCAGGGACAGTACAACGCTTCGCAGGAACGGCATTGCGTCATAGGAGTGTACAGGCTCACGATGAAGTCAAACAGCGACAATTTCCGTCAGAGCAGCATCCAAGGCGTGATGAAACGCATCAAGGCCAAAGGCGCCGAGGTCATCATCTACGAGCCCACCTTGCCTGATGGAACGACGTTCTTCGGCAGTCTGGTGGTCAACAATTTGGCTGATTTCAAGGCTCGCAGCCAGGCCATCATCGCCAATAGATACGACAGCGTCTTGGACGACGTGAAGGAAAAGGTATATACGAGGGATATCTTTAGGAGAGATTGAAGTCGTTATAGATTTATATTATCAAGAATTAGAGAATTAAGAGAAATAGATACGGAAGTGCTGCACCTTCGGTGCGAGGAATGAGAGAGAGGAAAACCGAGGTTTTCCTCTCTAATTCAACGATAATTCGAAAACGAAGTTTCAAAATGGGGAATCTCTAATTCTCCATATTCTTGAAAGCAAGAAAAACAATCAAATTATTAAACCATCATGGGAGGTCTATTGTATCCAAAAGAAAGCAGCACACTCCTAGGTCTCGCCATGCAACTTCACAAAGAGCTGGGCTGCGGATTTAAGGAGAAAGTCTATCAAGATGCATTTGAGGTGCTTTTGAAAGAAAACGAAATTCCGTATGAAAGAGAAAAGCATATTGTGATGGTTTATCATGGAGTGCAACTTGAGCATGATTTCTTTTATGATTTTTTATGTTATGGTAAAATAGGAGTTGAACTTAAGGCTTTTGGTGAAATTACAGGTGAGTTTCAAAGTCAACTAATTAATTATCTACATATTGGCAAACAAAAACTAGGATTGCTATTGAATTTTGGAGCAGAAAGTCTAGAATATAAATGGATACCCAATAAACCTGATTATAAAAGAAATGGTTAATGAGGTTGTTGTGTCATATGTTGTTTTAGTAGTTGTTAGAAATAATATCAAGAATTAGAGAATTAAGAGAAATAGATACTGAAGTGCTGCACCTTCGGTGCTAGGAATGCGAAGAAGGGAAAAATCGTAGATTTTTCCTCTCAAATTCCACGATAATTCAAAAATTTGGACCCAAACAAGGTCCTGAAAAGGAAAATTCTCAAATTCTCTAAATTCTTGATAGAAAGAAAATAAAGAGCTTAAAGAAAATAATAGTTTTAAAAACACAGTATTATCGTGTTCTCAAAAACATCTCCATCTTTTTTTGACGGCCCATGGACATTCGAGAAGACCGAACATGCCGTGCTAGGCCTCTGCAAGATCCTCGACCGCTATGCCCATAAACTGACGCTGGAAGACCTGCAGAACGACCCGCGTTGCTCGCGCATCCCCGACCTAAGTCTGGAGCGTGTGCAGGAAGTCATCGCCGATGTTGAAGCCAAACTCTGGCGAGGTGCGCAACCTTTTGAAAACGAGGTTATCTACCACACAGGTCCGCATCACGATGACATCATGCTCGGCATTATGCCGTTCATCAACAGGCAGTTGCGCTCGCCTAAGAACCAGGTGCATTTTGCCATCATGACCTCGGGTTTCCACTCCGTCACCGATGCTTTCCTGCTGCAAGCCTTGGTCGACACCTTAGGTTTCCTGCGTCGTGGTCTCATCCAGATGGTGAACTACCCTGACTTCTTCGAAAAAGGCTACCGTTTCAAGCAGGAAAAAGACATCCACCATTATCTCGATAATGTGGCCCGACGCAATCCTGTCGAGATGCGGCGCGGCTTCTGTCACCGCATCTTGCGCGATGCTGTGGGGTTGTGGCAGCTGAAGAGCGTGAGCGAGGTGGAAGCACGTTTTGAGACGGAGATCAAGAACCTTCAGGAAGGAAGACCCAATAGTCCTGAGATCCAGCAGTTGAAGGGCGACATCCGCGAGTTCGAGGAGGAACTCGTCTGGGCCTACGCCGGCACCGCCTTGGACCACATCCATCACCTGCGGTTGGGTTTGTATAACGATTATTCGGGAGTCATTGCGGGCACAGACCCGCAATCTCCTCATCCTATGTCCTGGTTCCCCAACCCTGACCGTGACGTCCTCCCCATCCTAGCCCAACTGCGTGAGCTGAAGCCCACCGTCCTCACCGTGGCCATCGACTCGGAAGGGCAGGGTCCCAACACGCACTATAAAGTGATGCAGAGCATCGCTGAAGCCGTCAGGCTATGGGGCGAGGAAGAAGACCTCAGCAAGCTGAGGGTCTTTGGTTATCGCAACGTCTGGTCTACTTTCCATCCTGCCGAGTCCAACGTCTACGTCCCTGTGTCGCTTAATGCTTTCGCCGTGTTCGAGAAAGCCTTCAAGGACAGTTACTTGACACAAGTCAAGGCGGAGTTTCCCAATCCCGACTTCGACGGCCCTTTCAGCGAATTGGCGGAGACGATTTGGGTGAAGCAGTACAAGGACATCCAGTTCATACTCGGGAAGGACTTCTTCTACGAGAACGATCACCCGCTCATCCGTGCCACGCATGGGTTGATTTTTTTGAAGGAGATGACGGCGAAGGGGTTTGTGGCTTTGGCGGAGAGTATGATGTCAATAATGGAGGGAAAGAAATAAAGAAATAATAAGATAAAAGGGAAGCAAATCATCCGCAAATCTTGTCATAAATACTTAATTATGCAGCCAAGCCCTCATCGGGCTGCTGCAGTCCGCTCGCAAACTCGCTAACGCGTCATCGGCAAGCCCGATAAGGGCAAGCCGAAGGTTTAGAAAAAGCGGAGAAAGAGATTAGCGAAAGATTTGTTTAAGATTTGCTTCCAAAAAAACAAAGCCATGCACTTCATATCCACCCACTGGCTCGACATCACCACCACCGCGCTAGGCCTGGCTTACATCCTCTTGGAATACAAAGCCAGCGTCTGGATGTGGGTCGTAGGCTTCGTCATGCAGAGCCTCGGCATCGTATTGTACTACCAGAAAGGCCTCTACGCTGATTGCGGCATGGAGTTCTACTACCTGGCCATGACCGTCTATGGCTTCATCGCCTGGATGCGGCACAAGCAGAAAACCGCTGACCTTCCTATTCGCCACATGCCTTGGAAGAAGGCTGTCGTCTGGATCGGCCTTGCCGCCCTGATATGGGTAGTCATTTACTTCCTGCTTAGTCGTTTCACCAACAGCAACGTCCCTGTCCTTGACGCCTTCACGACGGCCTTGAGCATCGTGGGCATCTGGGCATTGGCACGCAAATACTTGGAGCAGTGGTTTGTATGGATTGTCGTAGACGTGGTCACTTGTGGTTTGTATTTCTATAAGGGCATTCCATTCAAGGCGTCGCTCTACGGTTTGTATGTCGTCATCGCCGTCTTCGGCTATTTCAAGTGGAGGAAAATGATGTTAGAGGTCTCTAACCGAACTGACCCAACAGTAACCGATTTCTGATTTTTTTCGGTTAGCGCATTTCAACCGAACAAAAACACCATTTTAAGCGGATTTGGCCTAGACCGAATCCGCTTTTTGTTGTTACGCAAAGGAATTTGTGTTTATTTGTGTTTTGCTACGTTTTTTTGTCTATTTTTGCAGGCAAATGAAGATAGAACGGAAGCAAATGAAGCGCGACTTCATTGATTTTTGTTTATCTTTTTCAGAATCAACTCTTTGTCAACACAAATTGTGACTGACCTGGCGAAGCTATAAACCGTAGACATATCATTTGAGTGCAAGAGATTGAGTTTGATAATCGTGGTTTCGGAGTAGTTATTCTACATGCTTTGCTATAAACACCTTATCGTTTTCTCATACAGCAAATTTCATAAACAATCAATATAGTTAATAACAATTAAACACACACATAATGATTAACGTTGGAATTATCGGATGTGGCTTCGTGGGTGGAGCCCTTAAAGATTGGTTGGAACACAACAACCCTGAATGCAAACTCTTCATCAGCGACCCGCCTAAGGGATACAATGATGACTTGAGCAATATCGACATCGCTTTCTTGCAGATTCATGTTCCAACAGAAGATGACGGCACGCAAGACCTCCGTCTGATGAAGGAACTCATTCGCAAGCTGCCCGATGTGCCGGTCTTCGTTCGCACCACCATCCTGCCAGGCACCAGCGAGATGCTATCGCGCGAGACTGGCCACAAGGTACATTACATGCCCGAGTTCTTAACTGAGCGCACCCATATCGAGGACTTCAAGAAGCAGACCATGGTGTTTACTGGGGCACACGACTTGCTTACCAAAATCTTCGTGGGCAAGAAGTTCACCGTGATGACTCCCTTGGAGGCCGAACTTACCAAGTATATGCATAATGTGTTTGGCGCCTATAAGGTTACCTACTTCAACGCCTGCCGTGAGTATTGTGAGCAGATGGGAGCCGACTGGCGCAAGGTGCACACGGGAGTGCTGCTCTCGGGCTACATCAACGACACGCATACTTATGTTCCTGGCCCTGATGGCAAGTTTGGCTATGGTGGCAAGTGCTTCCCCAAGGACGTCAACGCCTTTGCCAAGATGACGGAAGGCACGCCTCTTGGAACGCTTTTGGAGCATCTCCATGAGCTAAATGTGCATTTCAGGGGGGTGGAGGAACATATTTAAGCCCCTCCGAACCGCCTCGCCATCGAAGGAACGCAGAAACTCTAGCTTCGATGATCCTTTGAGGTAGATTCTCTGAAGAGAGCCGCAACCAAGCCTGAAGCAAGCCGCAACCTACGTTTAAGGCACGCTCAAGTACGCTTGAAACACGCTTATGCTTCATAACTGGCACCTTAGTGGTTCCTTACAGCTACTTTATTGAGTTGTGGGGTGGCAATGTTTAAGATTCACAAATGATAATAAACTACTATTGATTGGAAAATGTCAGAAGTTCCATTGAAATATGGGTTCCCGTTATTTACTAAAAATAATTCAACGGATTATCTTATCAAGCATGACCAAATAAGGGTTTCTGATATTTGGGCTTTTTGGCAATATATCATTGG
>JAEEGK010015848.1_pt1 | contig 16635 bp, 6 predicted proteins | sample 8958771 | NCBI WGS metagenome assembly JAEEGK01 (sample SAMN16246547, study PRJNA631951) | gut metagenome | biome: gut microbiome; feature: rumen; material: SC-attached | host: Bos | place: Iran: Karaj | collected 2018-10 | reverse complement strand
CATTTAATTTATTAATAATATTTTCTTTTTCTAAAATAGAATCTTTTAATTTTTTATTTTCTTCATTAAAATCATTTAAATTTTTATTTTTTTCATTAATAATACTATTAATTTTATTAATTTCTTCAGTTAAATTATTTATTTCATTTATTTTTTCAATATTTTCTTTATTTAATTTATTAAAATTATTATCTTTTTCAATAATATCATTATTTAATTTATTGATATTATTATTTTTTTCGGTTATTTCTAAATTAAGTTTATTTATTATATTTTCTTTATCATTATTATCTTTATTTATTTTATTTAAATTATTATTATTTTCATTTAAATCTTCTGTTAATTTTTTAATGTTATTTTCTTTTTCTGAAATATTTAAATTTAATTTATTTATAATTTTTTCTTTTTCAGAAATTTCATTATTTAAATTTTTAATATTTTTATCTTTTTCGTTTATTATTTCATTTAAATTTTGAATGTTTTTATCTTTTTCATTTAAAAATTCTTTTAATTTATTTAGAGTTTGATTTAAATTAAAAATTGAATTTTCTTTTTCATTTATAATATTTTTATTTTCTTTTAATTCATTATTTAAATTATTTATATTTAAATTTTTTTCTTCTAATTTATTTTTAATATTTTCAATGTTTATATTTATTTCTTTAATTTTATTTTCATATTTTTCATTACTATTTTTGAATTCTTCTTTTATATTATTAATATTATTATTTAAATTTTTTATTTCATTATCTTTATTAATAATAATTGAATTTAATTTATTAATTAAATCTTCTTTTTCTTTTAAATTAATTTCTATTTGTTTTTTTTCTTTATTTTTTTCTTCATTTTTAAATAATAAATTTTGCATTTCTTCAGAAAATTTTGAAATTTGATTTTTTAATGTTTCATTTTCTTCGTTTAATTTATTAATTTTTTTATTTAAATTATTTATTTCATTTTCTTTATTTTCAATATTTGATTTTAAATTATTAATAATAATAGAATTTTCTTCTTTTAATTCATTAATTTTTTGTTCAGAAATTTTTTCTTTTAAATTAACAATTTCATTTAATTGATTATTTTGATTATTTAATTCATTTATTTTATTATTTAATTCTTTTTCTTTTTCGATTGTTTCATTTTCAAATTCTTTAAATTTTTTATTTAAATTTTCTTTTTCATTTAAAAATTTATTTTCATTTTCTTTAAAATTTTCAATTTCTTTTATTAAATTTTGAATTTTATTATTTAATTCATTTTTATCATTAATTTCATTATTTTTTTCATTTGTAATTTTTTCAATATTTTCATTTAAAATTTTAATTTTTTCTTCAAAATTTTCTTTTTCTTTATTAATTTTATTATTTAAATTATTTAAATTATTATTTAAATTTAAATTTTCATTTTCTTTTTCTTTTAAATTATTTTCTAATTTTTTATTTTCTTCATTTTTTTCATTTAATTTTTGTTCAAAAATTTTAATTTCATTATTTTTTTCATTTATTTTTTCATTTAAAATTTTATTTTCATTTAAATTAAAATTAATTTTTTCATTAAAATTTTTTTCTTTAATTTCAAATTCATTTTTTAATTTATTAAAATTTTCATTTAAAATATTTTTTTCATTTTTTTCTTTTTCAATTTCATTTTTTTTATTTTCAATGCTTAAATTTAAAATTTTTTCTTTATTATTAAATTGAAATTGCAAATCATTTAAATTTTTATTTAAATCATTTTTTTCATTTAATAATTTATTATAATTTTCATTTAAAATTTGCATTTCATTCAAATTATTTTCATTTTCTTTTTTTATTTTATCAATTTCATTTTGTAATATTAAATTTTTATTATTTAAATTTTCAAATTCATTAATTGCTTCATTTTTTTTATTTTTATTTAATAAAATTTTAATTTCAATGTCTTTTTTTTCAATTTCGCTTTTTAAATTTTCTTTTTCTTTTTGAAATTCATTTCTTTCTATTTCAATTTGCTTTTGATAAGAAATTATAGAATCATTTAAAAATTTTTGAATTTCGTCGTTTGATAATGACATTTAAATAAATTAATATTTAAATATGTATTAAAAAATTAATTTTTATTTGTTTAATTATTTATATAAATTGAAAATTGATTATTAAATTTTATGATCGATGATGAAAAAATTTCTTTAAATAATAAAAATATTAATAATAATGAAATTAATAAAGAAAAAAATTACATAAAATACATAAAAACATTAAGACACGAATCAAATAAAAATTTGAATTTTTTAGATTTAGAAACAAAACAAGAAGAAGAAATAAAAAACAACATAAATTTAATTTATAAAAATTTAGTTCATAATTACATAGAATCAACATTAAAAAATATAAATGATTTATACATTTCAAGCATATCAAACACAGTAATAAAAGCAATAGAAACATTAAAACCTTCTTTTAAAGATCTTCAAGATTCTTTAGATATCAATGATTTTATTAAAATTAAAACTATCAAATCTAAAGAAATTGCCTATACAAAATTAATTAATGGCATCGCATTTACTAAAAATGTCGCTTTAAAACATTCTTTAAAAAAAATGAAATTTTCTTCAAAAAAAATGGAATATACATTAAAACATCCAAAAATTTTATTATTAAATGATTCTTTAGATTTTAATAAAATTATTGAACCTTTTGATTCAGATTTTAATAAAATTTTAAAAGAAAAAAAAAAGAACATCAATAAAACAAAAAATTTATTGTTAGAAAAATTAAAAATAAATTTAATTTTCGTTAATAAAAACATGGATTATGAATTATTAAATGATTTAACTTTTAATGATAATAATATTATTATTGTTTTAAATGTTAAAAAAAAAATTCTTGAAAATATTTCACGATGCACAAAAACTTTAGTTTTAAATAATATTAATGAATTAAATGAAAATTTTCAATTAGGAAAATGTAAAAAATTTAAAATTAAAGTTCTTAAAAAAAAAGAAAATTTTTCGACGAATGAAATTAAATTATTAAATAAAAATCATTTAATGATTTTAGAAGATGTTGAAAATGTTCTTTTTCAAACTATGATTATTTATGGACCAAATGTTAATGAATTAAATAAACTTAAAGGAATTTTAAGAAATGAAATTTTGTTGACCGTTCGTGATTTTTATTTACAAAAAAATTTGCTCTATTTCTTTTTTTGTAATATTCCCAAATTTGTGAATGAAAATAATAATGTTAATAATTTTTATTTTAATAATAATTATAATAGTAATGTTAATGGAACTAATAATTTTAATCAAAATAATAATAATATTTTTAATGTTTATAATAATACAAATAATAATAATAATAATTTAAATAATAGTTTTGAAATAGATACCACTAATACTAATAATACTAATAATACTAATAATAATATTAATAATAGTAATATAAATAATACTAATAATACTAATAATAACAATAATAATACTAATAATAATAACAATAATAATAATAATAACACTAATAATAGCATAATAAATAAAGAAAAAGAAATAAATTTAATAGAAAAAAAAAACACCTTAATAAATTTTAATTCAAAATTATTAACCGACGCTTGTCCATTCGCAATAAGAAGTTTATCATCATCTCGCGTTTCAATTTTCATAAAGAAAGAAAAGGAAAAAGAACAAAAAGAAAAATACAAATTTGGTTTTAATAACGAATTTATAATTTCAAATGACAACAACACAAATTACATTAAATTAACAATGTGTCAAAATGAGAATATTTTATTTAATAATAATTTCGAAATTGATGAAGAAAATAAAAATGTTTTTGATTATAATAATAATAATTTTAAAGATGATAAAAGTTCAATTTTTATTAATTCAGGCGAAATGAAAGAAAATAATGTATTAAAAATTCTTAATCAAAAATGTAGTGAACCTGAAATTTTAAATTTAAAAGCGTATTCAAAGAAAAAAAACGAAGACATTCCTTTAGGAAAATTAATTATTGATTTAATTAATGAAAAAAATAACAAATGTCAAAAATGTAACAAAACAAAAAAAAATCATTTTTATTATATTTATAATGAAAAATATCGAATTAAAATTGTTATTCAAAATAATACGAGTAGTGAAAATAATTTAAAAATTATTACTTCTCACATTGATAAATCAGTCAACATTGGTGGAGAAAAATACAATTCAGAAAACAATAATACAAAAGATTTTTTAACATATTTTTCAGATATATTTTTATACGGTTTTTGTAAAAATTGTAAAAAAATAGTAACACCTTTATGTAAAATTCCTCGAAATATTTTTAATTTTTCCTCAGTTCGATTTTTCAAATTTTTATTTGAAAATCACAGTATTTTAAATAGAAACGACGCAAAAAATTTTAATTTATCAGAATTTAAATCGTTTGTTAATAAAGAATGTGAACATTCATCTTTCAGAGACATTGAAAGAATTTTTGTTACAAAATTAGGAAGCATTAAATTTTCTTTTGAATATTTTATTAAATATGTTTTACAACCAATTCCAAATAAAATTAATATTAATAATAATAATAATTTTATTAAAGATGAACCAATTTTTTTAATTGATGAAAAAAACTGTTTGAATATTATTGAATTATTAAATGAAAATTTTGTTTTTAATAATCAAGAAATTGCAAATTTTAAAAGTTTGATTGATGAAAAAAAAATCAATAATGTTTTTATTGAAAATAATATTAATTTTCTTATGAAAGAAATTAGTTTTATAATTGTGATTTTTACAGATTTTAAAAATGTTATTAATAAAGTTTATAATTGTAATGAAATTGATGAATCAAAAAAAATTGAATTTGCTAAAAAAATTTATCATAGAATCGCAAAGGTAAAAATAATTCAAAATATGGTTAGAAATATTCTAATACAAATTAAAAATTTAATGAGTTTGGAAATTTATTATTTGGATTTTAAAAATAATAATAATAATATTAAAAAAAATAATATTAATAATAATAATAATGATAATAATAATAATAATAGTAATAATAATGTTATTAATATTAATAATAATAACAATAATAATGATAATAGCAATATCAATAATAATATTAATAATAATATTAATAACAATAGTAATAATAATAACAATATTAATAATAACAATAATAACAATAATAATAATAATGAAAATAATAATAATAATAATGATAATAATAATAATGATATTAATAACAATAATGATAATAATATTAATAATAATATTAATAACAATGAAAATAATCCCATTAATGATAAAAATAACAATGATAAAAATAATAATAATATTGAACAACAAACTCAAATAAACCAAGAAAACATTCCCTTAATAATAGATCAATATAAAAACTTATTTCCAGAACCAAAATATAATGATTTAGATTCTTTAGAATCATATAAAAGTATTTATTTCGAATTACTACTAAAAAACGAAAAAAACGAAGTTTTTTGTTCAATATTAAAAGAAAAAGATTTAGGCAATTTAATTTCATATGCATTATCATCAAAACAATATCGATCATATTTTAATTTCGATTCGAATAAAATAAACATTTTATCTAATAAAATAAATATTCTCGATTTGAGTTTAGAAAATAATAATAATAATTATAATAACAATAATAATATTGAAAAAAGAAACGATTCAATTTTTAGCATAATAACAAACAGAAAAACAACATCGAATTCATTATTAAATGGAAAAAATTTAATAAACGTCGATGATAGTTTTAGCAATAATATAAATAACAATAACAACATTAATAATCGTTCATTTGATGAAAATAATTTATTTAATTATGAATATTTATCAATTTCAAACTCGAATGAAAAATCATTGTACGAAACGAAAATAATTTTCGATTCATCTTCAAATAAATACACAATTTTAAACAACGAAAATAATAATAATAATAATATTTCAAATAGCATAACATCAACAACAATTAATAATAATAATAATAATAATAATTCAAATATTAATAATAATAATAATAATAATATTAATAAACAATCAGAATCTTCAATTATAAATCGTCAATTAGAACTTGAACTTTTGAACATAGAAAAAAACGAACAAAATAATTTTATTTTTCATTTAAATTCTAATGAAATTAATTTACCTAAAAATAATAGAATTACAATAAATTCAAAATCTTCTTCGAGCATTTCATCATTGAAAAAAAAAGAAAAAGAAAAGAAAAAAAAAGAAACTTTTGAAGAACTTTTATCAAAAATTAAAAATAATATTTCATTACATAAAGAAAATATTTCAAATATTCATAATGATTTAGTAGAAAAAACAAAACAAACTTTTTCTTTATCAAATTCAAACAACACTCAATCAACTTCATCATCATTTTTATTAATTTCATCACCTTCGAATTTATTTTCACCATTTCAAATTTTATTTTTAGAAGACAAAAAATTTTCAGTAGAATTTTACATAAAAATTTACTATGCAAAACAATTTGAAATTCTGCGAATTTCTTACGGATGCACATTAAAAGATTTTATTCATTCAATAAACAAATCAAAAAATTGGAAAGATGTTTCAGGCGGAAAATCAAAAGCAAAATTCGTCAAATCTAAAGATAATCGATTTCTATTCAAAATCGTAAATGAAAATGAATTTAATATGTTTTTAGATTCAGCTGTTTCTTATTTTCATCACGTTGCGAAATATTTATTTCATTTAATGCCTTCATGTTTATCAAAAATTTTAGGCGCATATGAAATTTTCATAAAAAAACTCAATAATAAAAATAATCATTTCGACACAGAAAAATTTTACATTTTACTAATGGAAAATAATTATTACGGATGGGATGATAAAAATAACAATAATACTAATGTTAATAATTCTTTTAATAATAATGATTTAATCACTTACGATTTAAAAGGCAGCTCTATTAATAGATACATTTTGAAAAAAAATAAAACTGTCAAAACTGTTTTGTTAGATACAAATTTCAAAGAAGATTTTAATGGCGAACCAATTGCTATAGATAAAAATGTCTTTGATGTTTTAATGTATGGAATTCATAATGACGCACTTTTTTTGTCGAAAATTAATGTTATTGATTATAGTTTTTTAGTTATCATTTCTAATGAAAAATTTATTAGATTTGGAATTATTGATTATGTGAGAAAATATACTTGGGATAAACAATTGGAACATGTCGTTAAATATATTATTAATGGATTAAGTACACCTACCATTATTAGACCCAATGATTATCAACAAAGATTTAAAAGAGCTATTGCGTCTTATTTAATTGGTGTATGATATTAAAATATAATAATATAATAATAATAATATAATAATAATAATAATAAAATATTAATGATTAATATTATTATTATTATTATTGATATCAATATTATAATTTGAAATATAATTTTGATATATATAATTATATATTTAATATATAAAAATTAAATATTGTATTTTATTTATATTAAATAAATTTAATATATAAATATATTTAATATATATACATATATATTTTTTTTATATTTAATTAATTTTAAATATTTATTATTATTATTACTATTATTATTAAAAATAACAATTAAAAAAATTATTATTTATTTAATTATTTATTTTATTTCAATGTTTGCAAAATTATGTTCATATTGTTGGTGTTTCCGTCGTCGATACAGCATATTACAAACAAGTGAGAACATAAATTTCAGTCTTTTTAAAAATTCCAATGACACCAACATATCAAATCAAATAACATTCACAACAGATTCAACACCTTTAACTCAAACTGAAAAAGAAACATCATTCGAATCAATATTCGATAAAAAATTTTTAACATCAACAGAACTTTCATTGGAATTTTCATTTACAAAAAATGGCATAAAAAATTACATAGAATCTCAAATAAACAATCAAACAGATTTTGAACCTTTAGTAACAAAAAATGGCTTTGAAATATTCATAAATAAAAATGGAAGTATTTTTAATAAAAAAATTCCAGTAATAAAAATGTTTTATAAACTATCAATAAATGAATTAAAACAAGGAACAACAATAAAAGATATTGATTTTGCAATGAACGATCCTCAAACGAGATTAAAATGGGACACATCATTAAAAGATTATAAAATAATAGAAGGAAACAAAGAAAATTATATTCTACATTATATTATGAAATCACCTATGATTTTTGTATCAGAAAGAGATGTTATTGATAAACGACTTGATTTTTATGAAAATGATATTTATTATGATTTTTCTAGTTCTATTAATGATAATGTAAAATATTTTTTTATTATTATTATTATTGTAGTATTTACCTGAAGTTGAAAAATGTGTGAGAATTACTGACCATTGTAGTTTGTTTAAAATGTTTAAAGAAAATGATGAATTTAATTTTATTAGTTTGTCGCAAGTTGATACAAAAGTAAGAATATAAAATTATATTATTATTATTAATTTTTAGATGCCTATTACACCTGCTATGTATACTGTTACTCTTCCTGGTAATTATAAAAAATGGTATGATGGATTAATAAAGGCTATTAACAATAATAATGAATAAAATATATATATTTATAAATAAATAAATAAAATTATATAAATAATAAATAAATTTATATTATTTTTGTTTTTAACAAATTAATTATTATTATTATTAATAAAAAATGATACAAATTTATATTGGAAAAACTCTTGTTGTTAAAGATAATATTAATTCTAATTTACATAAAATAAATAATGATAATAATTATATTAATAATTATAATAATAATAATAATTATAATTATAATAATAATAATAATTATAATAATAATAATAATTATTATAATATAAATAATATTGAATCTGTTCAATATTATAATAATAATATTAATAATAATAATAATATAAATTCAAATAATAATTATAATAATTTAAATAATAATAACAACAACAATAATGAAATAAAAAATTCAGATGACAAATATTTAAATAACATTTTATCAAAAATAAATGCCGTTCCAAAAATGAAATTAAATATTAACGATAATCATAATCAAATAATGAACAATAATATTGAAAATAAAATAAAATTTTATGAAAATCATCGAATTACTTTAACTAATCAATTAAATAGTTATTTTAGTTTAAATACATCTGAAAATTATAAATTAAATATAGAAAACATAGAAAATCAAATGAAAGAAAATGAAAAAGAAAATTTGAATGAATTAAATAAAGAAAAAGAAAATTTTGAAAATTTAATAATTTCATTAAATGACATTGATCCAACAATTCAAAAAGAAATAGTTCAAACAATAAATTTAAATAATAATAATAATAATAACAAAGAAAAAATTATTAATTTCATAAAAACAAACAAAGAAAAATTCATAGACAAACTAAATTAAATTTAAATATAAAAATAAAAAAAAAAAATAATTATAATATTATTATTAAATTTAATTAAAAAAAATATTAATTAAAATAAATAATGTTTTACTAGTAAAATCATTATTAATATTAATACAAACAATAATAATATTAATATTATAAATTATAGTTTGCATTTAATTTGTGAAACTTGGAACAAAGATTCAAATTTTTTATTTGATTACGAAAGTAACGATTATTCATTCACAACAAGAGAAATAAACAATTCATGCTACATATTAAAAAATGAAAATAAAATAAAATTCATAAACAAATCAAATAATAATGACACTGAATTAAATTCAGATGAAAAATATTTAGGTTACATATATAAAAACAAAAAAAATGATGAATACACATGGAATTTTAATAAATATTTCACTAACAATCAATTCACAAAACCTTTCGAAAATTTAGATTGGTTAGTCATAGGCAAAACAAAATTTTCAAATCCATTTCAAAATAAATACAAATTAAAAGAAGGTGACATTATAAAATTAGGAAAAATTATTTTATTAGTTCGAGAAATTAATACAACAAACAATGAAAATAATAATATCGAAAGAAATAAAATCGAACATAAACCAACTTCAAGTGCATTTAATAACAATCAAGAAACGAAAGTAATAAACGAAAAATTAAAAAATTTATACATTCAAATTAAAAATAACAAAAACGATAATAAAACAAACACAAAAACATACACATGCAGAATATGTTTAAGCGAAGGTGAATTTTTCGGTGAAAATCCTTTAATAAATCCTTGTAATTGCACAGGAAGCGTTCGTTTTATTCACATAAATTGCTTAAAAAAGTGGCTAACAAGCAAAGTTTTAATAAAATCATCTTCAGAAGAAAACGTTCACATTTATTCATTCAAAGCGTTCGAATGCGAATTATGTAAATCAATCATTCCAGAACGTTTAATATTTAACAACAAAATAATTTCTCTCATAGAATTTAATAAAATATTCACACCACCTTTTTTAATATGCGAAAGCATATATCAATACAACATTTTAAACTGTTCAAATTACAGCGAATATCAAACTATTTTTATCATATCTTTCAACAAAAAAAAAAACATTCGAATTGGAAGAGCAAACAACAGCGATTTAAGATTGACTGATATTTCAGTTAGTCGTAATCACGCAACGTTAAGTTGCTATAATAATAGTAGTATTTTTCTTGAAGACAATGGAGCAAAATTTGGAACATTAATTTTAATACAAAATAATATTAAATTCATTCCGGATAAAGAATTAAGCATTCAAGTTGGAAGGTATCATTTTATTTTTTGTATGAATCGAACGTGCTTAAGTTGCTTGAGATGCTATAAAAATAAAGAACTTGTTAATTTAAGTTATGATAAAATTTTAAATGATAAGTTGATTATTTATAAAGAAATTTTAAATGGGTTGAAATGTTTGTTTTCTAAACAAATTTTTGATTCGGTGAGTGTTAAAAATAGTAATAATAATAGTTTGTTGAAGTTGAAGGATTTTAATCAAATTTTAGATGATACGAAGTTTAATAATGAAGAAAAGAAATTTGAAGAAGTTGATAATAGCACTTCGAGAATATTGAAAAAGGTGTTTGATGAAGAGGAGGAAAATAATAATATTTTAAATTTGAATAAAAATAATAATAATAATAATTTAATACAAAATTGCTTTGATGAAAATAGTAATAATATTCATTTTGAAAATAATGAAAATAATATTAATTCTGAAGAAAATAAATTAAAAATTGAGGAAAATAATAATAATATTAATATTAATGATAATAATGAAAATAATAATAATATTAATAATGATAATGATAATAATAATGATAAAAAAAGTGAAAATAATAATAAAAAAATAAATGATTTAAATTCAAATAATAATTTAATTGAAAATGAAAATGATAAAATAATAGAAATAATAAAAAAATCAAATGTTATAAAAAAACCAAAATATTTATTTAAATTAAACACTTCAAAAGAATTAAACACAATGAGAAACATAGAAGACATAAAAGATTTTATAGAAGATAATTTAAAAACACAAAAAAATTTTTTTCCGTTATTCTCAAAAATTAAAGAACAATAATTATTAATAATAATATAAATATAGTAATTTTTTATAAATAAATAATTTAATTTATTAATTTATAAATCAAAAAAAATTATAAATTTAAAAAACAAATTTAAATTTAAAATAAAAAAAATTATTAAAAAAAAAAAATAACATTATTATAATAATAAAATAAATAAAATAAAAATGTACGATAAATACAACGATTATAATTATTTAAATGACAATAATAACATAAAAATAATTTCATGCACATCATACAACAACAATTCAAATCCAAAAAACATATTAAACGACGATATTAAAAAAATATGGCTAAGTGAAAAAGAAGTTCCTCAATCAATCACAATTGATATATCAAAAATGATAAAAAAACCACAAAATAATTTTGAATTTTTTGGTGTTCATTTATGGCACGCTTATCAAACTAATCCAAAACAAATTGAATTTTATTATGCTAATTCATTAAATAAATTTATTTTAATTGGCATTTATGAACTTGATTTAAGACCGGGCGTTCAATTATTTAAAATTGAAAATAATAATTATAATGTAAAAAATGGAAAAATTAATTATATTAAAATTATAATAACTAAAACTTTTGGTGGATTCAGAACGTATTTAAATCAAATTATTTTACTGGAAAATTTGAGTTATAAAGGAAATCCAATTTTTGGACAAATTTATTATAATAATGTTAATAATAATAATAATAATTTAATAAGCGAATCGAATTTTAATAATAGTAATGATAATAATAATATTAATGATAATAATATTGTTACTGAAGTTAATGAAGAAGAAGAAAATGAAGAAACTTCGAGTAATGTTTTAAGTAATAAAAGTTCGAATAAAATGAAAAATAATAATAATAATAACAATGATAAAAGTAATAATAAAAATAATAATTTTCATGATCAAATTTTTATAAAACAAAACAAACTTAATCTCAAACGACCAAATAATTTAATTAATTCAAAAGCTAAAGAAATTTCAACTCAATTTGATTTAAAAAATCTAATTTCTCCAAATAATTCTCAAGAAAAAAATTTCGATAAATTAAAACAACAACAAATTTTATATACTAATAATAATACTATTTCTAATACAAATACTTATAATAAAACAATTGATACTACTCAAAATAAGTATAGTAATACAAATTCTAATTTAAATGTTATTGCTGATGAATTTAATATAATTTTAGATGATAAATTAAAAGATTTAGATAAATATTTAAAAACAATTGGCGCTAATGAAATTGATGCTAATGAACCTCAAATTGGAAATCTAGTAACTAATACTAATAGAAATAAAACATTTGATGAAAAATTTGAAGAAAAAAATAAAAATAAAGAAAATATAATATTAAATAGCGAAATCAATGAAAAAATCGATAAAATCGATGAAAAAATTGATAAAATTAAAAATGATGTTAGTGATATTAAAAATATATTTTTAAAATATAATGAAATGGAAGAAAATAATAATAATAATAACGATAATAATAATAATAATAATGAAAATAATAACAATAATTATAATAATGATATTAGTAATAGTAACATAAATTATAATAATAATAATGAAGAAGATGAAGAAAAAAACAATAACAATCAAAATTTTGAAAATAATACCGAAATGTATTTTGATAATAATGATAATATAATAAATTATCCTCCTAATTTTAACGAAGATTATAACAATAATAATAATAGTAAAGAAAATAATTACGATAAATATATAAATAAAAACATTAATAATAATTTTAATAATAATAATAATTTTAATAATAATAAATTAAAAAATCCTTTATTTAATCAAAACAGTTGGAAATATTATCGAAACAAAAGAAATAATAAATACAATAGTAATAAAATAAATAAAAAACTTTATAATGAAGATTCTTTAAATAATAATAATAATTATAATTTATATAATAATAATAATAATTATTTTCCTAATAATAATAATATTATAACTTCAAGTTCAAATACATTATTAAATGAATCATATTTAAAAAAATTAGATAATAATTTAAATAACAAACTTCAAATTTTATCAAATAATATTGAACAACAAATATATGATAATTATATTGAACCTTCAATAAAACAATTCAATCAAAAAATGTTAAAAAGCATAAGCGAAATAAAAAAACAGATAGAAAATATTAGTAATAGTAAAAATAAAAATAATAGCTATAAAAAAGATACTAAAAGTTTACATTCACAAAATAGTTCAATTGTTCTTGAAAATGAATATTCTCAAGAAAATAATAATAATAATAATAATTTATTTTATAAATACAATAAAAAAGAAAGTGATTCTTATAAAGAACAAAGTTATAATAACAATAATAATAACAATATTATTAATAATAATAATAGTAGTAGCAATAGTAAAGATAATTTTATTGATCAATATAAAACTATTACGAAATTATCTAATAAATTATATGAAAAATTATGTAAAAAAGAAAGAATGTTAAAAGAACAAGCTGAATATTTAAAAAATCAAGAAATGATGATAAGTACTTTTTATTCTCAACAAAATACACAATAATAATAATAATAAAAAATAATTTTTATTTAATATTAAAATAAATAAATTATTATAAATATAATATAAATAATAATATAATATTGTTTAAATAATTAATAAAAACAAATTTAATTTTTATTTTAATATTAATATATATTAAATATTATAATACTTATTTATTAAATATTAATTAATTATTATTATTATTACATAAATCTTTTTTTTTATAAAACAAAACATAAGCATCTTTATTTTTTAATTCATTTTCTTTTAGAACACTAATATTTTCATCATCATATTCAAACCATTTTCCATTATTTTTACAATAAGAAAAATAATGACCTCCATTTAGACCTCCTTTATGTATAATAATTCCATATAATTCATATATCGCAGAGTCTTTATTTTCTTCATCTAAAACATAATCTCTCATATCAAAGTTATCAATAGGATAATCAATAAAAGTTGTTATTTTTTTATTTTTAAATATAGACATAAAAGCATTATTAGATTTTATTTTAAATCGCTTAAAATGAATTATTAAATAATTTGGAGGTTTATAAATGTTTATTTTTTTAATTGCTGCTATATGAATTTTACATTTATTACAATACCATAAATTATCTTCTTCTAATTTTTCTTCTTTGTTAAATAAATCTAAAACATCATATAATTTTATATTATTGTTTTTTTTTATTAAAGTTTCATTTTTTATTGTTTTTAATACTTTTAAATTCATATTTTCATATAATTTTTTTGTTATATCAAAATTTTTACTTTCAATTAAAAAAAATAAAATTCTGTTTGTGTTTGATTTATTTATTGTTTTTAATATTGTTTGAAATGAAGCATTTAATGAAAATTTTTTTGAAATATCGCAATAATTTTCATTTTTTTTATTATTGCATAATTTACATAATTCTTTTGCATTATCTTTTAATGATTTAAATGTATTATGATAAATATAATATTTAATATTATTATTATTAATATTATTATTATTATTTTTTAAAAAATTATTCAATCTTGCATTTATTTTTATAAAAATATCATTTAAAGTTTCATTATATTTTATAAAAATTGAAATAGGATATGAATATAAATCAATAATATTTTTATTTGAAAAATAACCTTGTTCTATTTTTAGTTCAAAAGGACTAAAATAAATATTACAACCATTTTCATTTTTTTCTTCTTCTTTTACATACAAACATATTTCAAAATCTTTATTTAAAATAGAAAAAATTAATTCATTATCATCTATTATTTTATTTTTTACTAATTTATCTTTATTCAAAACAATAGCTTCTAAATATTTAATATTATTATTTCTACAAACATCTAATCTCAAACATTTATTTTTAATTTCATACAATCGTGAATTTTCAAACAAACCAAAATTAAATTCATATTCTAAATTTTTATAAAAAAATTTAATTTTAACATTAGAACTTTCGCTCGAAGGAATAGACATACTTAAAAACATAAAAGGTTCATAAGTAATATTTAATTTTTTACAAGTTGGGCAGAAAATTTCAGATTTAAATTGACCATGAAATAAATCAACAATAATACTATCTTCTCTTTTTTTATGAAAATTCCACCATCTTATACTCGCTATTTTATCATCTTCATCTTTTTGTTTTTCTTTTAGTTCAAAATATTGTTTTTTTTTAATTCTATTAATATCTTCATGTAAATTATCTAAAAATAAACTTATAAATTCTTGACTATCTTGTTGACTTAAATTATTAAATTGTTCAATTTTTTTTGCAATAGCATATTTAAAATTTATTGGATTTATATATGAATTTTCTTTATCTTCTTTAGTATCATATTTTGTAAACCATAATTTATAAATTAAATTATAATAATTTTCAACTAAATCACCATTTGAACCTAAATGATTTGATAAATTTATTTCTTTTTTATAAATTTTTAATAAAAAATATTTTGTTAAATCTTCTGTATTACTTAAACATTGAAGAGCCGCGTTCATATAACATTGATTTCCTAAGTTTTTTAAACCAATTCGACCTAAAGAAAATTTATTGAAATTAAAATTTTGTTCACCAATTTGATCTTTTAAATTTGTTGAAAATAAAGAATTTAAATCAAAAGGTTTTAAAAATATTTTATTTAAGATTTTAGATATGTTTATATGATTTATATTTTTATTACTACATGATTTTGAACAAAATTGAAATAAATGACATTCATCACATTCATAAAATGAATCTAAATTTTTATTGCAATTTGAACATTTATTTTCTATTTTATTTAAAAAAGGTTCTTTATTTGTTATTTCTATTATTAATATTGAATTACTTTTTTTATGTGAAATATAAGGAAAATCTTTCATTTTTAAATCGTCATTTTCTAATTTTAAAGATTTAATATGAGTATTTATTTTATTAATGTCATTTTTATATGCTATTATTATTTCATATAGAATATTTTTATATTCTAAAGGTAATAAATTAAAAAAAAATTTATAATTATTTTTATTTTCTATTTTATTTTTTTCTTCTTTTATTTTATTTGAATTTTTATTATTATTTTCATTTTGATTTTTATTATTTTCTTCTATTTTTATAT